>Ga0222679_1000106_pt1 | contig 35445 bp, 33 predicted proteins | sample AntAcemetagen939_FD_179843 | JGI IMG/M metagenome (GOLD analysis project Ga0222679, IMG submission 179843) | Saline water microbial communities from Ace Lake, Antarctica - #939 | ecosystem: Environmental > Aquatic > Non-marine Saline and Alkaline > Saline | place: Antarctica: Ace Lake...
TAGTTGCCATATATGTAGTTATGGCTGATGTAAGTGTTGTCTTGCCATGATCGACGTGACCTATAGTTCCTATGTTTACGTGTGGCTTTGTACGTTCAAATTTTTGCTTTGCCATCTTTTCCTCCTTGTCCTTGTAAATTAAAGGACTTAGCAAAAAATAAAAAACTTTTTTTTCTGGAGCCCTCGAGCGGACTTGAACCGCTGACCCCGTCCTTACCGAGGACGTGCTCTACCAGCTGAGCTACAAGGGCATAACATTCGTTTTTTCAACCACTTACAAAAACCTGAAACAAATTTGGACACACTACCCTTATATGTTGGTTGAGCTGTAAATTATAACAAATTTAAATTTTTTGTCAAGATTTTTTTTATTTTATTTTTTACAGGTTGCTTTTAAAGAATAGAATAACAACCTAAAAATACATTTATTACATAGAAAATATGGAGCGGGTGAAGGGAATCGAACCCTCGTAATTGGCTTGGAAGGCCAATGTTTTACCACTAAACTACACCCGCATTAATAGGATTATGAATTAAGACGCTCACCATCAATTTGTCGATGGTGAGCTCTAAGAATTAAGTTTTTAAGCTTTCGCTTAATCCTTAATTCTGAATAATGGTGGGCAGGGAAGGATTCGAACCTCCGTAGGCATTGCCAGCAGATTTACAGTCTGCCCTCGTTGGCCGCTTGAGTACCTGCCCGTTATATTAAACCTTAAATCCTAATTTCTAAACTCTAAATCCTAAATAAACTCTAATTTTCAAATATTAAATATTTAAAATAAAAAAGCCTCAAAGCTTTGAATTTCTGTCATTTGTATTTTGATATTGTTTAGTATTTCGAATTTAGTGCTCAGAGTTTGTTAAATTGGAGCCGGCGAGAGGACTTGAACCCCCGACCAGAGGTTTACAAAACCCCTGCTCTACCAACTGAGCTACGCCGGCATAATTTTTAAACTATATTTTTTGTATGGCTTCAGGAATACATTCTAAAACGTTAGTAGCTATCAAACTTACTTGACCCCTTTTAGCTGCCGCTAAATCACCACTTAAGCCATGAAGATAAACACCTAACTTTGCAGCTCCATACGTTTCTAATCCTTGGGCTATGAAACTTGCTATCATTCCAGTTAAAACATCACCAACACCAGCCGAAGCCATGCCGGAATTACCAGTTGTATTTATATACTGATTGCCATTTTTATCGACTATTACTGTTTGGTAGCCTTTTAATACAGTTATTACATTATATTTCAATGAAAACTTTTTTGCAAGTTTTATTCTATCTGCTTGAACCGCCTTGGAATCCAAATTGCAAAGACGACCCATCTCCCCTGGATGAGGAGTTATAACTATATCATTTTTTGCTTCTTTAAGTATTGACACTTCATCAGCTATACTGTTAAGTGCATCCGCATCTATAACTAGAGGAACGTTTATTTCCCTAATAAGCTTCTTAATAAGGTTTTTCACCTGGGGATGAATTGTGATTCCGCAACCAATAGCTACAGCAGTAGCCTGTTGAGTAAGTTCATATATACCAGTATAGGCCTTAGCACTAAAAGTACCCTCTTTTGTCTCCTCCTGAGGATTAGTAATCACCTCAGTTAACTTTACTTCCATGCAATTATTTAAACTTTTGGGTATAGCTAAGTTAACCAAACCACAGCCAGAAACAAGAGCAGCTTGAGCACACAAATAGGCTGCCCCACTCATGCCGGTAGAGCCAGCAACCACCACTACTCGACCATAATTACCTTTATGAGTATCTTCTTTTCTTTCAGAAATAGCTTTATGACTATCTTTCATAATTTCTCCTTTATTAAAACGCAGCTGGCTACGGCATAATACTTAGTATGTGCCATGGAAATAGAAATATCTTTAATGCCGTTAGTTTTTTTAAGTTTTTTAATGAAACCGTGAATTTTAACGGATGGCTTACCGCTCACCAACTTCGAAACTTCAACATCCTTCCACCTAACATATCTTCTTGTTCCCTGGCCAAAAGCCTTAAGCACTGCTTCTTTGGTAGCAAAGCGAGCCGCTAAGTGCTCATATTTCATTTTTTTATTCTTAACGTATTCTATTTCACCTTCAGTAAAAATTCTATCAATGAACTTATTAGGCCAGCGCTTAACAGCTCGCTCAATTCTACTAACTTCTATTAAATCTATACCTGATTCTATTTTCATAATGTAATCAATTTTTTCATTTGACTTACAGCATTTTCTAATCCAACAAAGATTGCTTCGGAAATTATTGAATGGCCTATATTCAACTCTTCAATACCATTAATTTCAGCAATACGTCTAACATTTTTATAATTTAAACCATGTCCTGCGTGAACTATAAGGCCACTATTCAAACCCAAAACAACTGCTTCTCTAATTTCCTGCAGATATTTATTCTCTTCATCAGCAGTTGAAGCATTTGCATACTCTCCTGTATGCAACTCAATCGCTTCCGCCCCAGTCTGTTTTGAAGCCTCTATCTGATTAACTTGTGGATTAATAAACAGACTTACTATGATATCATTAGTTTTTAAATCGTCAACTACTTTTTTAATCTGTTGGAAGTTAGAAACAACATCAAGTCCACCCTCTGTAGTTATCTCCTGCCTGTTTTCTGGCACTAGAGTTGCCTGATTCGGTTTAATTTTTAAAACTAGTTTAACAATTTCCGCATTAACTGACATTTCCATATTTAGGCGCGTGGTAATAACCTTGCGCATTTCAAACACATCATTTTCTTTGATATGCCTTCTATCCTGCCTTAAATGAGCTACTATAGAATCAGCTCCGGCTTTCTCCGCAATTTCAACACCCCTAAGAGGATCAGGATCAGATATCTTTCTGGCCTCTCTTAAAGTCGCTATATGATCTATATTAACACCTAACCTTGGCATTTATCATCCCCGATAGAATTCCTGATAATTGAAGCTAACTCAGTTGCCATTACTTCAATCTGCTCTTTACTTTTACCTTCAATCATCACTCGAGCTAAAGGCTCTGTTCCTGAATATCTCAAAAATATTCTACCTGATGTTGATAATTCTTTCTCAAATTCTTCAAGTCGACTATACAAACCGTCAATTTCTTTTAAATCTTTTTTTTCTTTTACTCTAACATTCAAAAGAATTTGAGGATACTTATGGTATATATTTGCAAGTTCACTTAATTTTTTATTTGTATCCTTCATCATCTTAAGAATCATTAATGACGTTAGAATACCATCTCCCGTGGGATTATTATTCAGATATACAATGTGACCAGATTGTTCACCACCAAAATTATAACCATTATTGATCATCCGCTCTACAACTTTTTTATCTCCAACCTCAGTTCTAACTACTTTTATACGGTTGGCTTCCATAACTTCCTCTAGGCCCATATTACTCATTACCGTAGCGACAACCGTATTTTGATTAAGATTATTCGTTTTAGATAAATGTAGCCCCAGCATAGACATAATATAATCACCATCCAAAATGTTAGCTTTGTCATCCACCAAGATAACCCTATCTCCATCTCCATCATAAGAAAATCCAACATCAGCTTTATATTGCTTAACAACTTCTGAAGTCATGTGGGGATGTTGACTACCACAGTTTAAATTGATATTAAGTCCGTCGGGCTCATTATTTATAGCATACACTTCAGCTTTAAGCTCCGAGAAAATTACATCAGCTATATCACTAACAGCACCATGAGAACAATCAACCACTATACGTAAACCCTCTAAATCTGTATGTAATAATGTCTTTTTAGCAAATTCAATATAATCTCTTAAAGACTCACCTTTATCATCCTGCACTAAAAACTCAGGAGAACGCTGGCCTTCTTTGCTATCTGGATTATCCCTCAACTTAAGAGTAATATTTTCAATTTCACGCTCTTTATCATCTGCTAATTTAAAACCATCGGCCGCAAAAAGTTTAATACCATTATCTTCACTCAAATTATGTGAAGCTGAAATCATAATTCCCAAATCTGCCCCATCTTTACTAGTTAAATAAGATAAAGCAGCCGTTGGAATAATTCCCAAGCATTTAACTTTTATTGGAAAACTTCCAAGCCCACTTGTTAGGCAGGATTCTAAATCATCACCAGAGTATCTAGTATCTTTAGCAATATAAACTATAGGATTTTTTTTGTTGGAGCATAAAATTTTCCCAATCGAAAAGCCAATTTTTTTTACAAAATCTTTCGTAAGGGGAAATTCGCCATACTTTGCCCTGATGCCGTCTGTTCCAAAAAGTCTTTTCATCTTAAACCTTTCACTCTTGGCTCTGGCGGCTAGTAACTTTAACTTTACAATCGGGAGCTTTGAAAACTAATCTCAAATAATTTGGTAGGATTACTTTAACAGGCAAAAGATAATTGCCAGTTTCTTTAATGCTTGTTATATCAACAAAGGCAATAATATTCTCCGATGTTAAAATCTCAATATTATCTTTAGGACCCTCAACTATCAGGTCAATAAATTCTGGATCCAAAGAAACATCGTAATCACCCATGATTATTTTCTGACCTTGCCTGAGAATGCTAATCTTAATACGATCTACCGGTTTTCTTACGAGTTTATACTTAGAAGTTAATTCCGCATTAACAAATAACCAAAGCATAGCAGCTAAACACAATGCTAATATTTTTAGACCTAGATTATTAAGAAACCACTTCTTCATCTAAATCATCCTCCACATGATCATCAAGTTGATGTTTCAAAGATTTCATTCTCTTTTCTGGTCCATAAAATTTATCTAGATATTTGCGTAAACTATTTTCATCTAGGTTGCGTGTCAGCTTGCCGGCAACGGCTATTGATATTGAACCAGTTTCTTCGCTTACTACTATTACCACAGCATCTGTTTCTTCTGATAAACCTAAAGCCGCTCTATGCCTAGTGCCCAATGTTTTACTCACCTTGGGATTCTCAATTAAAGGAAATAAACAACCAGCTGCCTGAATTCTACCACCGCGAATAATTAAGCCGCCATCATGCAAAGGTGTATTAGGCATAAAAATAGTTCCAATTAATTCACTAGAAACTTTGCTTAAAACATGAACGCCGCTTTCAATATACGTTTTTAGTCCAATTTCTCTTTCTAGGGCGATAAGGGCGCCAATTTTCTTCCCAGAAAGAGCTACAACCGCCTTGATAATCTCATCAATTATTTTTTTGTGCTCTTTAGAAAAAACACCGAAAAATGGACTCTGTCCCAATCTAGCCAATCCTCGTCTCAATTCTGGCTGAAAAATAATTAAAAAAGTAATAACAGCAATACCAAAAGCTTTAAAAAGAATCCAATTTATAACTTCTAAGTCAAGCATCTGACTTAATAGAAAAGCCAAAAGAAGAATCAGCAATCCCTTTAATACCTGGACTGTTCTAGTTCCCTTAATAAAAACAAGAAGAATGTACAAAGCATACCATAAAACTGCAATCTCCAAATAAGGAGAAACCATATCCCAGATATTCATTACTTTATCTGTCATGCATTACCTGCTTTAGTTATTGCCTGAGTCATTTTAACAGCTTGAGAAATTTCTCTTACATCATGGGCTCTTATAAAATTAACACCCTCTACTATTGAATATACAACCGTTGCTATGGTTCCTGCAAGTCTTTTTTCAACCGGCAGATTGAGCACATTACCTATAACTGCTTTACGTGAAGTTCCTATCAAAATTGGATAACCTAAAACTTTTAATTCAGCCAAGCTATGCATTATCTTTAAATTTTGTTCCGTAGTTTTGGAAAATCCAATTCCAGGATCTATGACTATTTGTTCTTTTTCTACTTTATACTTAATAGCCAAAGAAATACTTCTATTTAAGCTGTCAATAATCTCTGACATTAATGACTTGTATTTCGGATTCTTCTGCATTGACCGAGGGGTACCTTTTGAATGCATTAAAATCAAGCCTGCTTTATATTTCGCCGCCACTTGAGCAATTTTTGGATCAGATCTCAAACCGGAAACATCATTAATAATCGAAGCTCCGGCCTTAACAGCCGCCTTGGCAACTTTAGAACTTCTGGTGTCAATCGAAATTGGTTTATTAATTTTCTTTTTCAAAATTTTTATTACCGGTATAACTCTGTCAATTTGTTGATCAGCACTAATCCTTCTGGCACCAGGTCTAGTTGATTCTCCTCCAACATCAATAATATCAGCTCCTGCAGCAACTAAAGCACGACCATGATTAATGGCTGCCTCCGAATTATAAAAGGCATTACCATCGGAAAAAGAATCTGGTGTCACATTTAAGATGCCCATTATATATACTTTTTTTCCTGGATAAAGTTTGTAGCGACCACATCTAAATGTATAATTAACTTTCCGGTGGTTAGCTATTGCTTCACTTATCTGATCACCTATCTCCTTGAGGCCCAATGGTTGCTTTTTAAGTTTCTGGCAAAACTTATTAAATTGAGAAATATTTCCAAAGAGCAAACAATCAGAATATTTTATCTTGCCGGTTATAACTTCTTTAGCAACAGCTGCATCAGCTCCAATTGAAAGCATTTCTTGCTTAATAATATTACATGCTGCACTATCAATTTTATCTAATTTAACTGTTAAATAAAACGCCTTGGGCTTAAGAAACTTTATGCTCTCCGGATAAACCCCTATCTCATTTATACCTTTTAAAGCATCTAAATCATTCTTTAGAGTTACTATCCTTATTTTCATTATCACCTAAACCTATAAACCTACTAATTGCTTTACCTGTTCACCATCGAGTATTTCTTCTTCTTTTAGCTTTTCAGCCAATTTTTTCAATTCTTCTTTGTGCTGGCTCAAAATAGATTTCGCCCTCAAGTAAGCTCCATCTATAATTGATTTCACTTCACTATCAATCAATCTGGCTGTTTCATCGCTGTAATTTTTTACTTCTGCAATATCACGTCCTAAAAATATATTATCCCGCCTATGACCCAAAGTTAAATGTCCTAGCTTCTTGCTCATTCCAAATTCACAAACCATTCTGCGAGCAATTTGAGAAGCAACCTCTAAATCATTCTGCGCCCCTGTTGATAGCTCACCAAAAGCCACTTCTTCGCTTACTCGGCCACCCAGAAGAACTACCAATCTCCCCAATAACTCCTTTTGAGTTATAATATACCTATCTTCAAGGGGCAGCTGAAGAGTATAGCCTAATGCATTTGCTCCTCTAGGAATGATTGATACTTTATGTAAGGGATCAACTTCGTCAATCAACAGAGCCAATAAAGCGTGGCCTGATTCATGATAAGCCACCAATGATTTTTCATAATCACTAATTACCCTGGACTTTCTTTCTGGTCCTGCCATAACTCTTTCTATAGCTGCTTCCATTTCCTCAAGTTCTACCGCTTTCTTATTATTTCTAGCTGCTAAAAGAGCAGCCTCATTAATCAAATTCGCTAAATCAGCTCCTGAAAAACCTGGCGTACGCCTAGCAATCAAAGCTAAGTTAACATCTGGTTTTAGCTTAATACCTCTAGCGTGTACTTTAAGAATAGCTTCTCTACCTTTTATATCTGGTCTATCAACAACAATCTGTCTGTCAAATCGTCCCGGCCTTAATAGAGCCGGATCTAATACATCAGGTCGGTTAGTTGCAGCAATTAGGATAACCCCCTCCTGAGTATTAAAACCATCCATTTCAGATAAAAGCTGATTCAGAGTCTGTTCTCTCTCGTCATGCCCACCGCCAATACCCGAAAACCGCTGTCTGCCAACAGCATCAATTTCATCTATAAATATAATTCCACCTTTACCACTTAGCTTGGCCGACTTTTTAGCTTTATCAAATAAATCCCTTACACGCGAAGCTCCTACACCTACAAACATCTCAACAAAATTTGAACCACTTATACTAAAAAAAGGAACTCCTGCTTCACCACTAACAGCTTTAGCCAATAAAGTTTTACCGCACCCAGGAGGGCCCATTAAAAGTATACCTTTAGGAATTTTCCCACCCAGACGCTGAAATTTCTTGGGATCTTTTAAGAATTCAATTATTTCCTGTAGCTCTTCTTTGGCTTCATTTACACCAGCCACATCAGCAAAGGTAATATTTATTCGGCTACCAGTGTTTAATTGAGGCCGGCTCTGACCAAAGGAGAATATCTTTTTGCCTTCTTGGGCTGCTTTCCTAATAAAGAAAAACCAGAAAATAAAAATAAGGATTACCATTGGAGCTGCTCCAATAAGGATTTGCGCAAGTAAATTTGGAGCTTTTACATCAAATTTCTTACCATCAATGTTTTCCTTAAGCAGATTAACTAATTCCGGATCATTCTTGGGAACTATAACTCTAAAATTAGTGCCGTTAGTAAATTTTCCTAATATTACCCCATCATCCTGCTGCAAAGTAACTGATTCTATGCGCTGGGTTTCATTATTGTTGGCCACAATACTGAAGAATTCACCATATGTTAGTTGTTCTTCCGTAAAATAGGCACGATTTAGGTAAAAAAAACTAAACAACATTGCAATCACAAGTATAATAATAGTGGCATTATTCTGCACCTTAGGTAATTGCTTATTGCTTCTTTTTTTGCGTGGTTTTTTAGTACTTTTTAATTGATTTGCCATAAACTTCCTCTCTTAAAATAAGTTTGTCTTGATTATATCAAAATAATATTAGATAAGCAATAGAAAACCTCAAAGATAGGTAATTTTTAGCTTGAGAATTCGAAGAGTATCTTTTTTCACTTTGTAGTCCTCTGATATCCTAAAACCAGCCACCCAGATAATATTCTCATCATCAGTAATCAGTGGAGTATTGTCTCTTTGAGAAAGGGGCACTTTTAAATCAATAAAAAAGCGTTTAAGGCTTTTATTACTTTTTAAGCCTAGAGGTTTGAATTTATCTTTAATTATTCTCGTTCTAAGCTTTAAACAACCTTGCACTTCATCAAAATCAATATATTCAAGCGAGGGATCATTTTTATAGCTAATTTTACTTGTCGATTTTAGTATTTGAGTTTGAATTCTACAATTAAGGGCTTTAAATTCAGTACATCCTGGAATTTTTAACCGTTTAGACTTAACTTTTTTTCTTTTATCTTTAGCTTTAGATTGCACCCTTTTAAAAATCCTTAAGTTAGAATATTCTCGTACACCTCTGATTTCATCTGTAAGGATTATAGATTCGCTACCCGCTTTGTTTTCACTTATCTGCCACAGCATACTTAAGTTATCATAAGAAATATCTTTGAGGTGACCCTTAATATTCAATAAGCAAATCCTTAAAACCTCAAAAGCCAAAGCAGTATCAAGCTTTCTAAATTTGCTTAAATCAATATTTATACCCTTTTTAGATTTTGCACATACCCTTGGATATTCTATAGTTGCTTCTTTCTGAATATATTGATATGCTTCTCTTAGAATATTAGTTTGCCTATTCAAAACATCACACAGTTGAGGATTAAAATTTTTACTTAAATAGGGCAAGGCTTTTAATCTAATCTTATTTCTATGATAATCAGGTGTTAAATTTGAAGAATCAATTCTATAGTGCTGTTTTTCATGTTTTAAAAAAGCAATAATTTCTGCCTTAGACACCCCCAAAAGAGGCCTTATCAAAACCATGCTTTTGTTTTGACTAATAGGCCATATACTTGAAAGCCCCTTAAGCCCAGCCCCTCGCATAATGCGCATAAGATATGTTTCTGCCTGGTCATCTTTCGTATGAGCCAAAGCCACTATTTTTATTTTGTATTTTTTACATATTTTATCAAATGTTCTATAGCGAGCTTCTCTGGCTGCATCTTCCAAGGAAAGCTTTTCTTTTCTAGCTAAAGAAGCAACATCAATATTCCTTGTATACAATTTTAGGCAATAATCCTCACAAAGCTGCCTAACAAAGTCCTCATCAGATTTTGATTCATTTGCTCTTAAGTTATGATTGATATGAACAACTGAAAGGTCAAATTTTAATTTTTTAGTAAGTTTTAAGAATAGCAAGAGTAAAGCAACAGAATCAGGCCCACCAGAAACAGCAATTAATAGCTTCTCTTGAGAATGAAGCATATGATACTTTTTTACATCTGAAGTAAACTTATCATAAATCATTGTATAATAATGGTAGCGGTGGGCCGACTCGAACGGCCGACGCGCCGGGTATGAGCCGACTGCTCTAACCAACTGAGCTACACCGCCAATTTATTTTTTTAGTTCCCTGAGTCCCTGCTTGCACCAACCTTTTTCAAGCCAAGTGCAAGAAGAGCAAATAATATCTAAATCATTAACTTCTATATTTTTTATTACTTTTGCATATATAGCTTCACTTTTCAAAACACTACCAGACCTTATTTTAAGCTTCAAGAGAACTAATTCATCAATACTTTTTGGTTCTATATCTTCTTTGCACTTTGTCGCTGAGTTAGGACAATATTTACACACATCATCTTTTTGGCTAATTATTTTAATTACGGTTGATTTCTTTTTTACTTCCTTGGAAATTTTAGTAAGATTTTCAATGAAGTCCTCACTATAACCATATCCCCTAAAACCAAGGACGCATAAAAGATGATGAGCTCTAATAGTAAGCAATCTAAAATTTATGCTTTAGTTTATCGTAGATTGTTGCAGCTAGTAAACTTTTCAATATTCCACCTATAAGAAATGGTACAAATCCTAGTATGAATGCCTGCCCCATGCTAACTCTCAAAAAAATCATAATCCACAATGAGCCAAATGCCAAAATAAACAACATAATAGATGTAAATAAAATATTCAATTGTAATAATGAGTACTTACTTTTCTCTAATAATGTACCTAAAATAAAAGATGCTAGAATGAAACTAATCAGATATCCGCCAGTTGGACCAAGAATAACTCCCATACCAGAAGCGCCACCTGCGAAGAGAGGTAAACCAACAACACCTAAAATAACATATAAACCCTGAGAAATAGAGCCGTACTTCCTTTTTAATATTGCCCCAGAAAGAAGAACAAAAAATGTCTGCATCGTTAATGGAACAGGAGTAAAGAACAAGGGCACTCTTATATAAGCACCTATAGCTGTTAATGCAATAAACATTCCCACTCCTATTACCTTCAACAAAGACTTCGGCAAAGTTATTCTCATATCTAAGAAATGCTTAACTGCCTTTGGGTTTAATTCAAGCGTTTTCATATTCACTCCCTATTTATTTATCGCTTTCGCATTGTCAAAATTATTTAAGTTTAACTCACTAATAAACAAGTCACCGGTCATACCCTTATGGGGCACAGGCAAGATACAAGTTACAAGAAACAAGCTATACCCTAACGGGTACAGGCAAACAATTTCCAATAATCAATAATCAATAATCAAACAGTTTCTCTTGTTTTAATTTGGTTATTTGAATTTGGTCATTGGTTATTATTTGGTTATTGCGTCTTGCATCTTGGTTATTGTTTTTTATACACCCTTAGCTCTTAGCTCTTAGCTATTCGTTGGGCTCTTTAAAAACTCCTATATTTCGATACTTTTCGTACCTTTTATCAAGCAATGTCTTTGTATCCATTTCTGATAATTGAGTTAAGTTCTTTAATATTGTTTTTTTAATATTTTTGGCAGTAGTCTCATAATCTCTATGAGCACCACCTAAAGGCTCAGAAACTACTTCATCAATAATCTTAAACTTATACAAATCTTTTGCCGTAAGCTTTAAAGCCTCTGCTGCATCTTGAGCAGACCCTTTATTTTTCCAAAGAATCGCAGAACAACCTTCTGGAGATATTACTGAATAATAAGCATTCTCTAAAACACAAACTCTATCACCAACACCAATACCTAAAGCACCTCCTGATCCACCCTCACCTATAACAATCACTATGATAGGAACCTTCAAATTAGACATTTCTCTAATATTAACGGCAATCGCTTCTGCCTGACCTCTTTCTTCAGCCCCAATTCCAGGGTAAGCTCCTGGCGTATCTATTAAACAAACAACAGGGATTTTAAATTTTTCAGACAACCGCATTAAGCGCAACGCTTTACGATACCCTTCCGGGTGAGCACATCCAAAATTCCTAATCACCTGATCCTTTATTCCTCTGCCTTTTTGATGACCAAGAATTAAAACTTTTTTCCCATCAATTTGGGCAAAACCACCAATTAAAGCTTTATCATCTCTAAAACATCTATCACCATGCAATTCTAAAAAATCAGTCGTGATAAGTTTTATGTAGTCTAATGTATAGGGTCTTTTGGGATGACGAGCTATTTGAATTCTCTGCCAAGGAGTAAGATTATCATAAATCTCCTTCTTAACTTCATCTAATTTTTGCTGTAGATGACCAATCTCTTTATCAAGATTTATCTTCTCATCCGAAGTAAAATTTTGCAGCTCTTCTATCTTCTTTTCAAGCTCAATAATGGGTTTTTCAAATTCTAGGCCGTTCATATTCATTTTAGTCTACTATGGTTACCTTAGTGCCAACGGGCACGATTATATAAAGTTCTTCAACTTCATTATTGCGCATTCTTACGCAACCTTCAGTTATTTGCTGACCTAAGGTTGCCTCATCAATTGTTCCATGAATTCCATATGTAGGAATCGATAACCCCATCCATCGAGACCCTAAAACATTATCTGGGCTCTCTGCTGGGACAATCTCACCTTTTTTATAATGAACTGGGTTTTTCAGCTTATTATCTATAGTAAACTCTCCCACAGGCGTACAATTATTTTTACCCGTAGAAACATTATAAATTCTAATAACATTATCTGCTTCTTTTAAAATAAGTGTGTTCTGAGATTTATCAATTATAATACCAAACTCAGCATTTACTACTTTCAATCTATCGCCAGGCCTAATAAAAGCATCATCAAGGTTATTACTTTTCTGAAGTAAATCTACAGTAGTAAGAAATTTCTTTGCTATGCTATTTAAAGTATCTTTTGGTTGAACTTCATAAATCTGATTATTGTCTGCAATTAAACCAGAAAATAAAATATCAATATTTAAATTCCATAATTTTTCCTGAATAATCGCAGCCTGCTGACTATCCGGATATTCAGAAATAACTTTTTGATATATGTCTTTAGCTTTAAGCATTTGACCTGTAGATTGGTAAACTTCTGCTAAATCAACAAACGCCTCTACAACTATGTGATCGTTTTTATACACACTGATTAGCTCATTATAAAAATCTTCAGCTACTTTTATATCACCATTACTTACTAAAAGTCTGGCTTGCTGCAATTGTCTTTCAAAACTACCTGCATTTCTTTTGCTAGTTATAAAAACAATAAACAAGGTAAGTACTAAAACAGCTACAAGAATTGATATAAAAACTCTTTTCAAAACAATTTACCCCCTAATATTTTATATACATACGAGCAAGGCTACAATTATACCCAGTAATGCTCCAACTAAAACTTCAACCTGAGTATGTCCAATAAGTTCTTTTAGTTTTTCTTCCTTAAGTCCCCTTTTAAAATAAATATCATCCGTAATCTCATTAAGTACTTCTGCCTGCACACCTGTAGCCTGTCTAACTCCCTGAGCATCAAACATAACTATAATGGCAAAAACTAGAGAGACAGCGAAAATAACTGATTCCGGGCCAAGGATCAATCCTACTGCTGTCACCAAAGCAGAAACTCCAGCCACATGAGAACTTGGCATTCCGCCAGTACCCACAAACCACTTAAAATTAAACCTCTTCTCTCTTATGATACCCAATAAAACTTTTATACTTTGGGCAATAAGCCAAGAAATCGCAGCAGCTAAAAAAACCTTATTTTTGAATAAGACAATAAAAAAATCTGCCATATGTGAGCAAATTTCCTTTACAGTTTAAACACCTATAAATGTTATTTTATTATAAACCATGGCAATCTAAAAATCAAGCTTTTTTACCGCAAATATACAGGCCTTTATTAAAATTAAAAAATAAGGAGCATTTACTACTTCTTGTCCCATAATTCTAGCAATTGTTGTCTTTTCTGCGGCGTAGAATACTTTATGTCAGATATTTCCTGTTTGGGGTATGTAACTGTTCCTATTTTAAGCTTTATAGCCACACTCTCTTTATCCGCTGATTCAATGATACCCATAACTTTAACTCCATTATCTAAATAGAGAATATCAGCTATCTCTTCTAATATCGAAACTGGTATTTGGCCGGTAGAATATGTAATACTTTGATTTTCTTCCTCATTTCGATTAAATATATCTTTAATTTTTATTTTTAAAGTTGATAATCTAAGCTGATTTAAATAACCTTTGTGGATATTATATACTAAAATTATACATCCACTTAAAACAATACTTATCGCCAAAGCGAAAACTAACTTTAAGATATTTTTACGCCCATTACCGCTAAAAACACTGACTTCAGAACGTCTAGCAATTAAAGGCAAATTCATCTTGCCCAGCTCTAGATCTCTTAAGAAGACACCTGCTGTTTGATAACGTTTCGTAGGGTTTTTTTCCATACATTTTAAAATTATTGTTTCTATATTTTTAGGAATGCTGTTATTTATTCGCCTTGGATGTTTAGGCTCCTCTTCAATTACCTTCCTCAAAATAGCAATTGGTTCTTCTGCATAAAAAGGAACTTCGCCAGTTACCATTTCATACAAAACTACTCCCATAGAATATATATCAGTTCTGACGTCCGTCTCCTTACCTTGAGCCTGTTCTGGAGACATATAAACAGGCGTACCCACAACCATGTTATCAGATGTAACTTTTGCCCACATTTTTGATTTGGCTAAACCAAAATCGGTTACTAAAACCCTGCCGATAGAATCTATCATGATATTGGAGGGCTTAATATCTCTATGTATTATTTCTTTCTGATGGGCATAACTAACTGCTCGAGCTACATGCTTAATTATTTGAAGAGCCTTATTAGAATTGAATGACTTTTTTTCTAATAGTAAACCATCCAAGGTTTCACCATCAATTTTTTCCATGGCAAAGTAAACCATGTCATTCTCATGCCCCATAGCATAAATGGGCACAATATTAGGATGATGTAAATTAGCAGCTGCCTCAGCTTCATGATGGAATCTTTGCACTAAGCTATCATCAGAAGCTAATGGCCTCCAGAGAACTTTTAGAGCGACTAATCTTTTAAGGCTTGGTTGAGCAGCCTCATAAACCGTCGAAGTTCCACCCCGGCCTATTTCCTTCAAAATTTCAAATTCACCAAGTTTTCTTCCTATAAGTTCAGCTGAAATTTTAGATAGGCTAGATGGATTGGATTCTTGTGGCATATCTTGACTAGACTTCATAATAATTTTAAACTAAATCCCGTAGATTAACAGGCTTTAAGATGATAGGTAACTTCCTCTTTACCTTCTTCCTGAATTATATCTAAAATAAGGTAATCTTTTGAATTAAATCTTAAGACACTGCTTTTGTTAAGCCCACCTATTTTTCGTTTGATTGTAAGCTTCGTTTCGTCTTCTTTTACATCTTCTATAACAATTACATCTTCTTCGTAAATATCGTTCTTTTTTAGGCCACTTATATCTTCAGCCACAGTAGATGCTTCTTTATCACTCCAGCCAAATTTTTTCAGTAATCTCCTGACAAACCCAGTATCCTTTTTATCGGTTTGGAGTTTTTCAGCCTTTTCTATATCATGCTTACGCACATCACCAACAATATTAGCTAAAATAGTAGTATAACCCTTACCCTTCTTTCTTTCTTCATTCACTTCCGGCGAAAGGTCATGAACCCTATTTTCATTATCATCAAACATCTATTTATCTCCCAGCTACTTTAGTCCCTGCTTATCCAGGTAACGAATGAAAGCATCAACTACTTCTGGATCAAATTGAGTATTCTTATTGTTCATTATTTCTTCTTTGGCTTCTTCAATGCTAAGAACTTTTCTGTATGGACGTTCGGTTGTCATCGCATCAAAAGAATCACCAACAGCCATAATCCGTGCTTCTAGAGGAATATCTTTACCCTTCTTACCATCAGGATACCCCTTACCATCAAACCTCTCATGATGACCCCTTATGGCGTCAATTGACCCATTTAAAAATGTAAGCGGTTGAAGTATTTTAACACCTTTTAAAGAATGTAATTTGATTTCTTCCCATTCTTCATTAGTAAGTTTACCTGGCTTCATCAAAATGTAGTCATGCACCCCAATCTTACCTATATCGTGGAGCTTTGAAGCATCTCTTAAAATATTCATTCTATCATCGTCTAAATCCAATTCTTTACCAATGCCCATTGCATATTTAGTCACATGCTCAGAATGGTTTTTAGTATAATGATCTCTAGTATCAATTGCTTCCGTTAGAGCTGAGACAGTATTCAGATAAACATCCTGAAGCTGCCTGTAAGTGCCAGCATTACTTATAATAATACCCGCTTGCTCAGCTATAGCAACCAAAAGGTCTAAATCATGTTCAGTAAAAATCTCTTTGCTTCTTTTATTATTAATATTTATTACACCTAGGAATTCATCTCGACAAGAAATAGGGGCAGCAATAAGAGATTTATTAAAATATTTTTCATTACTACGCTTAATAAATCTATCATCGTTTTCTACATCAACTACCAAAAGGGGCTCTTTAAATTCAGCTACCCAGCCTGAAATTCTCTCACCAACTTTTACTCTAACATTTTTTAAAGATTCAATGTCTAACCCTCTGGCGGCCTTTATCATTAACTTCTCAGATTCAGAATCAACCAGTAAAATAGAACCAATATCAGCCTCAAATGCATTGCAAGCTTCTTCAATGATTAATTGGAGCGTCTTATCAAGTTTAGTCACACCAGCAGCTTCTTTGCTTATTTTATGCATAAGTTGCAATTCTTTTATCTGCCGGTCTTTTTTAGCTACCTGGCCTTTAATATCTTCGGTATCTTTTTGCATATCCTTTATACTCATAAATAATACCTTTTATTTCTTAACCCTAATTTCTACAACATATTATAGCATATTCCTGACTTGATGTGTCAAGATTTTATAAGTGATAATGTTTCTGCTCTGGTTTTTTCATTGGCCCGAAAAACACCCCGTACGGCACTAGTAATAGTTTGACAACCTGGTTTTTTTACTCCTCGCATACTCATGCATAGATGTTCCGCTTCTATAACAACCATAACTCCCTTGGGTTTCAATTTTTTCATAACCAAGTCAGCTATTTCAGTTGTTAAGTTTTCCTGTATTTGTAACTTTTTAGATAAAATATCAACTGTTCTTGCTAATTTACTTAAACCGGTAATTCGTTTACCTGATGGGATATAGGCTAGATGTGCTTTGCCAAAAAAAGGCAATAAATGATGCTCGCAGAAGGAATAAAATGGAATATCCCTAATTAATACTATTTCATCATGTTCTTTTGTAAAAAAAACTTCTAATTCTTTATCAGCCTTTCTCACCATTCCAGCAAATATTTCATCGCACATTTCAGCCACACGATCAGGAGTCCGCAATAACCCTTGCCTACCCTTGTCTTCTCCAATAGCTTCAAGAAATAATTTAACAGCTTTTCTTATCTTAGTTTTATCAATTTGCATGCTTAAAACTCCTCGTATTATATGTCTATTAAAGACGTTCGCGTCCGCTCACTCTAAGAATTAAGACGCTCATTTTATTCGCTCTAAGAATTAAGTTTTTTTACATAATTCTGTGCTCAAATCCTGTTTCTAGCTTAATCCTTAATCCTGTTTTGTCTTGGTTATTGTTTTTTATACGCTATCCGCTATTCTTCCAATCCTATGTTTCACTTAATTTTGCTTCTAACTTAATCCTTAATCCTGTTTTTGCTTCTAGTTTCTTGCTTTTTTGTTTTTTGTTTTTTCTTAATCCTTAATCCTTAATCCTATTTTTTACTTGCCTATACAAAATTTACTAAAAATTCTTTCTAAAATATCAGCACTAACTGCTTGACCTGTTATGGTCAATAAATGATTAAGAGCTTCCCTTAAATCAAGCGAAACAAATTCATACGATAAATTGTCATTTAAAGACTTATAGCCTCTTGAAAGTGCATTATAACTATTTTTGATAAGTTCTTTTTGTCTTAAATTATTAATCATTTGACTGTTAATATTTCTTGTGTGACCATCAAAAACACATTTCAATATTTCTTCTTCCAATTTATCCAAATTGGTTCTTCTGATTGCTGATATATGAATTACTTTTTTATTATTCAAAAAATCACTCATAGACTTGAGATTGATATTATTCTTTAAATCAACTTTATTCAAAGCAATTATATGCGGTTTATCGGATATCAAATCCATTATTTTCTTATCATCTGATGTTATTTTTTTAGAAACATCTAAAATCAATAAAGCTAAATCGGCTTTTTTAAGAGATTCGATAGTTTTTTCAATACTTTTTGCCTCTAAAATACCAGCAGATTTAATTATACCCGCGGTATCAATGAATTTTAAAGCTACTCCCTTAATATTAATAATTTCTTCAATGGTATCTCTAGTTGTTCCAGCTATCGGGCTAACAATAACTTTTTCTGTCTTTAAAAAGGCATTCATTAAACTTGACTTGCCTACATTTGCCTTACCGCAAATTACAACAGAAATGCCTTCATTAACAACAATGCCATAGTCAGCCTCTCTAAGCATTTTTTCTAGGGTGTCTAATTTCCGCTTGAGATTACCCTTAATCTTTTTTTTGTTTAAACTTTTAATATGCTGGGAATCAAAATCAATAGCTGCTTCAATATCTGAAATAATATCAGCTAAACCATCTGCCATTTGCTTTATAGAGCTAGAAAAATTTCCTTTAAGATGTTCAAATGCAAGCTGCAGGCTCTTGTCAGTTTTAGCATTAACCATATCATTAACAGCTTCTGCCTGTAATAAATCAATACGCCCATTAATAAGGGCGCGTTTAGTAAATTCTCCTGGTTCAGCCAAACGAGCACCGGATCGCAATAGTAATTCTAATATCACTCTAGCCGAAACCAACCCACCATGACAACTTATTTCAACCACGTCCTCAGTAGTATATGTCTTTGGGCCTCGCATAAGACTTAAAAGTACCTCGTCAATAGGTTTTATATTTTTTGGATAACTAAATATGTGACCGTATTTAATAGTGTGACTCTTAGCTTTTGAAATTGATTTTTTGTTTTTTGCTCTAAAAATCTTGCTAGCAACTTTAATTGCTTTAAGGCCACTTATACGTATTATTGCTAGTCCACCCACTCCAATGGGTGTCGATATGGCCGCTATTGTATCTTTTTCTGTCCTATTTTTTTTCATAGTAGATATCTATCTAATGTATCCTATTAATTCCCATTAGTTGTCTAACCTCAGCTACCACAAACAAAGAACCACAGCACACTATTAAATCATTTTTTTTACTTAGTTTACTTGCTAGTTTAAAAGCATCAGTAATATTATAAGTACTTTGCGTATTCTTCCTTCTGCAATCTTTAAAATGCTTCTCGATTACATTGGGCAATGCAGCCCTAGGATGCAAGCTCTTGGTTAGAATAATTTCATCAGCTGCTCTACTTATAATCTGACAAATACCCTTGATATCTTTGTCAGCAGAAATTCCCAAAAGAACAATAAGATTTTTATATTTGAAATATTTACTTAAAGCCTTTACTAATACTAGCATACTAGCTTTATTCTGAGCCCCATCTAAAACAACATGAGGCCTTTTTGCTACAACTTCAAGGCGCCCTGGCCAATCAGTATTATTAATCCCTCTTTTAATAGCTCTATTATCTATCGTATATCCCAAAATTACAAGAACTTCTATGGCCGCTAAAGCACAAGATGCATTTTCAAGCTGATGCTCACCCAAAAGACTTGTCTTTAAACCATGCAAATTCACCTTGAGACCCTCATAATCAAAGGTCTGCTTAAGGTTAGATATTCGTTTTAATCTGTAATCAAAGCTCCTCTTACACGCATAGAAAGGTGCTTTCTTTACCTTTGCCATACGCTGAATAACTTTAAAAGCTGAAGGGCGTTGATGAGAACTAATCACGTAAGAGTTATTATTTATTATTGAAGCTTTTTCAAAAGCAATGGATTCTAATTTATTTCCTAATTTGTCCATATGCTCATAGCTTATAGGAGTAAGAATGGATATTATACCTTGAGCAACGTTAGTTGCATCCAGCCTCCCCCCTAATCCAGCTTCTAAAATCACAAAGTCTGCTCTTTTAACAAAAAAATAATAGAAAGCACAAATTGTATAAACTTCAAAAAATGTTGGCTTTTGCCCACCTTGTTTTAAGTGCTTGTTAATACCCTTTCGCACCCTTTGTACAACTTCTACCAGCTCTTTCTTTGTAATTACTCTCTTGTCTAGCTTTATCCTTTCTCTGAAATCATGTAAATGTGGAGAGGTATATAAACCAACTCTATAACCAGCCTCAAATAAAATATTGTTAATATAGTTAGCGGTAGACCCCTTGCCTTTTGTCCCCGCAACCTTGATAACTTTAAGATGTTTTTGAGGATTGCCCAAAATATCAAGTATAAAACGAACTCGATTAAGTTTTAATCGGTTATAATTAAACTTTATTTGTTTTTCGAAGTTTATAAAAGAATTTAGGTAGGTTACTGCTTCTTGATATTTCATCAAAGATTAGTGTTTAAAATGTCTGACGCCAGTGAAAACCATAGCAATGCCACAGTCATCAGCCTCTTTAATAACTTCTGGATCTCTAATCGAACCACCGGGCTGTATGATAGCTTTTATATTAGCCTTGCGAGCATACTCTACAGAATCTTTCATGGGAAAGAAAGCATCGCTTGCCATTACAGCATCCTTTGTTAACTTTCCAGCTTTCCTGATCGCAATAATTACTGAATCGACGCGACTCATTTGACCAGCTCCAATACCTACAGTCTTTGTATCTTTTGCCAAAACAATAGCATTAGATTTAACATATTTACAAATCCTCCAAGCAAACATTAAAGACTCTGTTTCCTGTTTAGTAGGTTTTCTTTTCGTTACTATCTTTAAATCTTCAGACTCAATTCTTAATAAATCCTTTTCCTGCAACAAAAGACCGCCATTTACTTTCTTTAAATCAATATCTAGCCCTCTAGAGTTTAATTCCGGAATATCTAATATCCTAATATTTTTCTTCTTTTTTAACATTCCAAGAGCATTTTCAGTATAGCCACAGGCAACTACACACTCAATAAAACGAGTTTCATGTATAAGCGCAGCCGTCTCTTCATCTACAACCTGATTTAAACCTATGATACTGCCATATGCTGACATCGGATCACAATCCAAGGCCATTTTATATGCTAAAGCTAAACTATCAGCTACAGCAGCCCCGCAAGGATTATTATGCTTTAAAACACAAGCCATAGGCTTATCAAAATCTTTAAGGATTTCAATAGCAGCATTTAAGTCCAGGATGTTATTAAATGAAAGTTCTTTTCCGTGCAATTGCTTAGCTGCACATATGCTCGGATGACTCATCTTATCATCCCGATAAAAAGCAGCGCTTTGATGAGGGTTTTCTCCATATCTTAGATCTTGTATTTTTTTTACATTGAAACTTAAGTCAGATACAAAAGAAAAATCGTGACTTTCTAGAGGAGAGCCATCAGCTTCACTTATAATGTGAGCATCAAGATAATTACATATTTGAGTATCATAATTCGATGTTTTCTTAAAGGTTTCAACAGCTAAACGAGATAAAGTAGCCTCACTTAAACATCCATCGTTAGCCTTTAACTCATCTAATATTTGATCATACTGAGTTGGAGAACTAACAACTGCAACCGCTTTATAGTTTTTGGCAGCAGCTCTTAACATCGTAGGACCACCAATATCAATATTCTCTATAGCCTCATCTAAAGATACATCTGGCTTATTAATAGTCATTTCGAAGGGATAAAGATTAACCACTACCATATCAATCAAGCTAACTCCAGCAACTTTTAGCTGTTGAAGATGTTCTGGATTATTTCTTTTAGCAAGAATACCCGCATGGATTTTAGGATGCAGAGTCTTCACCCTACCATCGAGCATTTCCGGTGCTTGCGTATAATCAGCAACTGCCGTCACCTTTATGCCAGCCTGCTCGATAACCTTTTTTGTACCCCCCGTTGAAATCAACTCTACGCCGACTTCACTTAAACCTTTGGCGAATTTTTCTATCTTACTTTTATCAGATACGCTAACTATAGCTTTTTTTATTTTTAACATTTCTTATGATGGAATTAGTTTTATTAATTCAGTAGTTTTAGCTTTAACTTTTCGATATTAATTTCACTATTTAACTTCTCTATTTGACGCGTTACATCATCTTTTTGAGCATTAAGCTCTATGAGCTTATCCTTCCATTTCATTTCTTCATCAGAGGATAGCTGTGCCTGTGAATCTTCCGAAAGAAGCTTATTGGCTTCTTTTATAGTAGCTTCAGTACTCTTTAGAAACCTTTTCTTTGTTTTTAACTCTTGCGAAAGGCCATTTGTTTTAAGTTTTATTTCCGTAACATACTTATTTAATTCATTTTTAAGATTTTTTGTTTCTACGCCTATTTTTTTATCCTCTTTGGCATATTCTTTCTTCAACTGGCTAACTGCCTTCTCCATTTCTTTTTTCTTCACCTTTAGCACATTATTAGCCTTTTTAATCTGTGTGTTGATTCTATCTCTCTCATGTAGCACATCAGCGAAGGACGGATCTTCATCGAGTACTGTAGTTTTAGCCTGCTGCCTGTCAAAAAATGGGTTACAACTTAAACTGGAACAAACAAAACAGCTAATCATAATTACAGTTAAATATTTTACGACCCTCATATATTTACTCCCTGTTAAAAATAAAAGGTAAGCGTTTCATCAGAAACACTTACCTAATTATCCCACGAAGCTCAAGAGTGTTCAAGCAAAAAATACAACAAAGTATTATTTTGCTTTAGGCTTAATATATCTTTATTGATAAAGGCTTTTGTTTATGAGCGTATTCTAGATATATTTCCTTTGAATTACACCTAAAATTGACCTTTTTGCCATTTATTAAGATTTTTTTAGGCTTATTTTGTGCTTTTAAAAGCAAACCGCCATCAAACTCCTTGTGACCAGTAATTTTTAACTCAATAAAATCTTTTTGCTTGTTTATGCTTAATACCTCTGAGGTTGTAAATGTTATACTTAGACCTGGAGAAAGTTGCATATTAAGAGGAGCAATAAAACCGTAAGTAGAAGGTATTAAAAAAGTTTTGTTTTTAAGTATTTTCTTTAAACTAGGTGAAACCATATTGCTAATTTGCATATTAAAAGACTGATAATTTCTATGATAATTCATAACATATAAATAGTTGCAATCTTTTCCAAAAAGTTCCCCTGCTATTATATTTGAGTTATCTACCTTAACGAATTTCTTAATCTTATCCGTATTAATTAATTTTTTGTAAGCCTCTAAATGCTCTCCCAGCTCATAACTAAAAGCGGTTCCTAAAATCGTTACCTTTCCTTTTTCTATTTTTTTACTTAGCCCACAACATTCCCCAGCTTCAGTTACAGCAATGGTCTTAGCCTGGCTTGCCTTGTATATATTTATCCTTGGAAAACATTGAAAATCTTTAACCCCTAAGAGATCAATTTTAGGCGTAATTGGATAGACTGTTTTTTCGTTGGATATTTTACAAAATTCTTCTAAATACGTACATTTCTTTAAGTCTAAGTCTTTTTGTGGAAAGGTGGGCAGAATAACAAGGTGGCCACCAGCTTTTATATAATTAGCAAGTTTTTTCTGAGTATTCTTATCCATACAATCTAAGGACATTACCCAAAGCTGCTTATACTTCTTAAGGTGCTTTAAATCTATACTTTGTAAATCCTCCATCATGAAATCTTCATTTAATATCTGAAGGGCTCTCAATAAACCATCAAATAAAACAGAATCTCTCAATCTCTGAGGATCGTAATGCATTCCTAAATCTTCAACGTTAAATTTCCTCTTTCCAAAAGCAGGTATTGTAAACTCTGTGTGGTAATAAGGCCTATATAAACCCACACCAATAGAAGCTTTTTTGCTCGAATTAGCAATTTTAACTCCGTGAGTTCCTATGAACTCTCCAAATTTCTGAACTGTATCATAAAGCTCTGAAGGTTCAGCATTATTATCAACTGGCGTCTGCCAATAAAAAACTGGACCCAAATCTCCTTTTCTCGGAGGATTTACTCCCTGCGAAAACATGTAGAAATTAATGCCCTTTAAGCCATGCACCAAACACGCTTTATAAAACAAGTCGAGCTCATTTGCATACACTCTGGTTTTGTGATGGCGACTGCCAGCTTGAATTTCAACACCCATTGTGGGATGCCTATGATTCTGAAGAGCGCGAGCTACTTCATTGCAGACTAAATCATCATGTAAATTTCTAAAATCAACTGTTTCGGGTATATGATCAACTCCTAGCATAATCTCAGGAGCTATTTTTTCCAATTCATCATACATTATTACGTTCACTGGATACTCAAGAGCCCTACCATCAATCCATCCAGGAAGATTATGAAATGTAGGTATATCCACTCCTTGACTTCTTACTTCTTTTAAAAGATGTGTTAAATATACTGCATAATACCAGCGATAAAATAAATGCCAGTCGCGATAACCGAAATAATCCTTCTTACACTTAACATTGCCTTTTGGAGGACCAACCTTTTTAAAAGCACTGTAATCTGTTTTATAAAGTCTATTTAAACTCTTTATATTAGTATATTTATTCTCTAAAAATTCATGATAATATTTAAGACATCCAGAATTATAGTCACCCTCAGCCGAAAACCAATAATAAAAGGCTATCTCATTACATAACTGCATCATGATAATCATTTTGTTATTTGTAATTTGATAATCTCTTATAATAGGCAAAATATTGTCATACCACCGCTTAGCATACTTTAAATAAACGGGATTCATATATGTTGTCATCTTAAGCGGGTGAATATTAGAATTTTCATCTATAGCCTGGACTTCTGGATAATTATCAAAGAGCCACTCCGGTAAACCATTACGTTTATATTCAGCTAAAATATACGGTCCGGGCTTCACTATTACGTAAAGACCCATTTCATGACAAAGATCTAGAAAACCAATGAGATTTCGCTCAGGGCACGTTTTGCCTGTAAAATCAAACTTATTATCATCATGCTCATGCCAACACCAAGGTATATAAGTAGAAACTGTATTGCAGCTTGCCTCCTTGAGAAGAGTTAAGTGCTTTCTCCAAAGCCTTTTTGGAATTCTAAAATAATGCACTTCACCTGAAAGAATGAAAAAATCGTTCCCGTTTAGTTTAAATGCTTTACTGGTTAGTTTAAAATCCATAATTATTTATACCTCTTTTATCTTAAACAGCGCAGAATCAAAAGATCAACCTTATTTGATTTTTTGGTCATCGCAGCAACCTCTTTTAAAGATTTGCCTTCAATGTTTCTACCGTTTATTTTTTTTATTTTATCCTTCTCCATGAGTCCTGCTATATCTGCCGAAGAATTCTTGATCACTTCGTCTATTTCTATGTAATTATTTTTTTCTACTAATATAATACCCAAAACTTTTCGCTTCTTGAGGTGGTATTTAATTTCCACTAGTTCTAAAATATATTTTCTATAGAAACATATATTTTCTACACTATCAAATTCCGCTTCTAATAATTCTAATATTTCAAAATCTTGTAATTTTAACAAGCTTCTTTCATTGATTGCACATATTATGTCCTGCTCTTGAAGTCCACTTGCAGCTGCTTTGGAATCGGGCAGCACATTAATAACTTCTATGCCAGTTATATTTATTTTTAATTCTACACCATGAGCCTTTAAAATTTTTTCTTTTATATTTTCTTTCTTTGCCTGATTCTTTTCTTCAATTTCCCTGAGATGTTTTTCGTGCTTCTTAATTCTTTTTTTTACTTCTTTCAATCCGTCTTGAGCTTGTTTATAATTAGGATTTTTATCAAGGGCCTGATTATAATAATCTATAGCCTCATTGAGCTTATTATCAATCATGTACTTCCGGGCTAAAAATGTTAAATTGGCCTCTGAAGTCTCATATTCGATATCCCTTATATCGCCCAAAACTAAATCTACAGTTCCTAGATGGGTTTGCAAAAGGCAAGAATTGTCAGTTTTTTTAACAATATAGCCCTTAATAGAAGAACCGTTTTTAAGCGTAATAACATCGGAATGTACATCAAAACTCAGGATGCACACGATAGCACACATTATAATATAAATAAAGCTTTTTTTGCTTTGCATAACATTTTTATGGTTTTTATTAAATTTTAAGCTGCTAGATAAGAAGTTTGGGGCAAAAAATAGTCAATAGTCTTTAAGGAATAAAGCCTTAAAAACTCAATTGAATATATTTAATTCTATTTTTTCTTACTATCTTTAATTATAATGTTGATTGTCTCTTCTATATCCCTATCTGCATTAACGAAATTTAGCCCCACGTCATAGTGTTCGTTTAAATCTTCCGCCTTCTCAGTCCAGACAACCTTCAAAAATATCTCTTTAATTTTGTCCTTATGTCCTTCAATTGTTACTTTAAGCAAAACTTCCTCATCTAAAATTCTGTTAATTCTATTTGTCTCATTACTTTTAAAGCGACAATCGTGATTAAATACCCAACCTAAACATTTATTACACTTCTTACACTGCCAACCTTTTGGCCATTGTAATCTCATCCCGCCAGCACTAATATCTTTACTCGACATCGGTATTTCAGCGGAAAGAAGTGTTTTTTTATCCTTCCTACATATCTGACCCGTAAGGGCCTTTTCAACGTCAAAACGTTTGTACTTCCTTTTGTCCTTCAACATGTCTTCACCCTTTTAAGAAATTTTTTGATCCACAATTTGATCCCGGTATTCCTGAGGGGAAATATTCATCCACTTTTTAAATACTTTGCTGAAGTAATTAGGATCTTGATAGCCAACTGCAAAGGACACCTGCGCAACACTTAATCTCATGTCCTTCAAAAGTTTTAAAGCAGCTTCCAATCTAATCCTTGTAACGAATTCAATAAAAGTCGTGTTGTATTCCTTTTTAAATTGATGAGAAAAATAATAAGGACTTAAACTTACAGCTTCTGATACTTCACTTAATGACAGATTTGGCCTGTAATAATTATCTTTTATAAAATCGATTGCTTTCGCAATTGACTCTTGCAAATGAGTTTGAGACATATCAGAACTTAAAAAAACTATTTCTTCAAACTTTAATGAAAATATAAAGTTGATAAATTCTTCAAGGAAACTACATAATTCTTTAATTTTTTCATCATTCAAAACATTAGCTATCTTCTCATTGGATGCAGAAGATTTCTCAAGGCCAAGTTCATCTGTAATCGCAAACCCATAGACCTTTTTTCTAACCATAACGGGCAAAATAGCTCTTTTACAATGGCTTGAAACCGAACTAATGATAAGCTCTCTATTACTAATGGCTTTTTTTAAATCTTTGGCAAGCATATTAGATGAACTTCCAAATAATTTTTTTAAGGCTTCTTTGTTTTCTAGAATATTTTTACCAGCTTCTAAATCCAAACGATAAAAATAAACCTTAACCCCAAAAACCTTATTAAGTAAGCTATTGAGTTTTTTTACAACAGAAATACTACCTAATTTTGATACGTCAACTAATGTATTCATTTTTCTACTACTTTAACTCCTTTATTATAATTTACTCTACAAAAAAAATATCGTCAACCCAAATCGTTCCTTCTTTGTTTGAAGCAATTCTATCCTCGAATACAAAAATTAATTCCACCAGGTCAGAAAAATCATTTATAACAGCAAAATCAGATAAAGAAATACTTATCATTTGCCACTCAGCGCTCACATTATGAATATAATATTTACCTGTTTCACCTGATGCATTTTTTAATTCCACCTTAAAAACATCTGTAAAGCCATATTCTTGATCTCCCTTAACCCAGAAAATCAATTTTGAAAAATGACTGGCGTCAAAATTATTTAATTTCGTCCAAAAACCGTTGAAAGCTGGATTTGTTGAATCGACATCATAATCCAAGCGCATAGAAAAACCAGAGTCTCCCATCTTCATGCCAGGATCATATGCCTCTAAACAACTTTGCGAAAAATCATTAGGCATAAAATCAAAAGCTCCCAAGTCACCTCCAAGACAATTAGGCTTAGAGCCTGAATTAAAATCATCTACACAAATTCCACCTTCAAGGTCTTTGTTTTTATCTAGCTTAACAATGTCAAGCGCAACTTGCCTATTTGCAGAATCAGATTTTTTCTTTTTATTTTCTTCTGGAATTACATTTTTATCAAGTTCATCAGCAACTTGATGAGGCGGGTTAGATTCTTCTAGTATTATCGTTTCCTGATCATTATTACCTGAGCAAGATGATATCATTAGTAAACAACTTAACGATAAAACAACAAACAGATACTTTAAATTCATAATGTCCTCCCCCGAGACAGCATCTTTTTATTAAAAAAGGCCCTCTCTTTAAAAGAGAAGACCTTTTATGTATTTATTTTAAGGCACTTAATAATATAAGCGAAAATATTAAGCATGAGTAATTTAAATCCTGGTTCATAGTTTAATTATACCAGAATTAATCACTAAAGTAAATATCATCTATCCAAATTGTTCCTTCTTTTGAAGTAGCTATGAGATCTTCAAATACGATAACAAATTCTGATAAGGATGATAAATTAGTAATACCAGCAAAACGATCTAAGGGAATCTCTATTTTCATCCAATCACCAATCACACCTGTAACATAGTACTCACCTTTTTCACCCTGATCATTTTTCAACTCAGCTTTAAAAGTAGTGGTGTAACCTTTATCGGCATCACCCTTGATCCATAATACTATTTTATTATAATCTGTAGCATTAAAACTGTTTAATTTCGTCCAAAAACCGTTGTAAGCTGGATTTGTTGAATCGACATCATAATCTAAACGCAAAGAAAAACCAGAGTCACCGTGTTTCACATCTGGATCATAAGCCTCAGTGCATGACTGTGTAAAATCTGTAGGTTGAAAATCAAAAGCACCGAGATCACCACCCATAGAATTAGGTTTAGCTCCGGTATTATAGTCGTCAACATAAGCCTCTTTGGCCTGAGCCGACCCTGTAACCATAAGCAAAAGACTGCATACAGCCACCAATACAATCATTAATTTCCTCAATTTATACACCTCCTATTTTTTGTGCACTTATGTGCACTCTCCATCAATCGTAACAGAAATTTTACCACGAAGATACCAAAAAGTCAACTTATTTTTCTTGCTTTAACGGGGTAATTTTTTGTTATTCTAAATACCACGTTATGTTGCTTTTTATCTTTAAAAATAGGAATAATATTAGAATTATGAACCTTGCCATCAATAATTATCTGATCGGGTCCATCGTACTTAAATATACTGATATTATACGTTGTACCTCGAAAAACTCTTTTAATTGTGCATTCATTCCAGTCATCCGGTAAGACTGGCTCTACTCTCAAACCATCATACTCGGCCCTTATGCCTAATAACCAATCAACAGCAGCCTTATAGTACCATCCGGCTGAACCTGAGTACCAGCTCCAAGCTCCTCGCCCAAAATTTGCTGAATCAGGACCATCCACATTACCACAGGTAACATATGGTTCTGCTTTATAAAAATCTGGATCCATACCTCTTCTAATAGGCATAAAGCTATTATATAAATCCCAAGCTTTTGCTTCTCTTTGAGCCATAACTTCAGCTATAACCGCCCAACATCCAGCATGAGTATAAAGTCCTGCATTTTCTCTTGTTCCAGGAGCATATCTCGAAAGATAACCAATTTTTTTATCTGGTTTTGAGTATGCCGGATGAAACAAAATAGGACCATACTCACGGTATAAATGCTTGTCCAAGGCTTCCAAAACACTCTGCAATCTTTCTTGGGGTATAATTCCATTTATAATAGCCCATGTTTGAGCATTTAAGAAAATCTTACCTTGCTCTTGGCTTTTAGAGCCTAAAATAATACCATCATCTCTGGTTGCTCTAATATACCATTTGCCATCCCATGCATGCTTATTAATATTATTCTTTAATTTTTGAGCTTCTTCCTTGAATTTGTGAGCTATTTTCTTTTTATTCAATCTATTAAGAATAGTTGACCACTCCACTAATATTCCATATAAGAAGTGCGCCAACCACACCGACTCGCCCTTCCAATCATCACCTGCTCTACAGAGACCATCATTCCAGTCTCCCTCACCAATTAAAGGTAGTCCTCGAGAACTCACCCTGTTGATGCTTTTTTCAATCGCTTTCAAGCAGTGATCAAAAACTGAAGTTTTTCTATTACTATCAAGGTAACCAACTTTCTCCTTTAAAAAATCAAAATCAGCAGTTTCTTTAAGATAAGAAATAGCTATAAAGGGAAGCCATAATAAATTATCTGTTATGTTGTTTTTACAACCAATATCATTTAAGGGGTTCCACCAGTGCTGCACCGTGCCATCCTTAAACTGATGTTCAGCATTTAGCAAAAGTTGCTTGCGGGTAAGATTAGGATCGATAGTGAGAAATATCTGAGAATCCTGCAATTGATCTCTAAAGCCAAAATCTCCACCTATCTGATAATATGCTGAACGACCCCAAATTCTACCTGAAATAGCTTGATATCTTAACCAGTAATTATTTAAGAAATCAAAACCCTTATCAGGTGTCTCAATATGAAAACTACTTAATAAATCCAGCCAGCTTTTCTTTGCTTTCTTTACAGTATCCTCAGCAGCCGATACATTGTTATATTTTGATACTAACTTTTCAGCAAGTTTCTTATTTTCGGCTAGTCCCAAAGTAAAAACAACATTTTTTTTCTGTTTAGCATCAAGCTTTAAATTAACATTTAGAGATGCGATAGAATCGTTCCATTTGCCTTGCGTATTCTCGCATTTACCGTTTTTTACAGCTCGAGGCTCATTCATGTCTCCATACTGCCCCAGAAAACTTTCCTTATCACCCTCAAAAGAAGAGGCCTTTATGCTGGATGAATGAAAAGCTACATAATCCCATGGAGAATTCCAAGGTATACCATCTCTAGTCTGAACTGTCCACAGTCTTTTTGTAGCAAACATGCTGCTATTCTTAGAATCATATTCAGTTTCAATAAATAGCTTATGAAATTCTCTATGTTCATCAGGAGCAACACCCAAAGCCCATTCAAAATAAGTAAATAGACTTAAATCTTTTTTCTTATTACTCTTATTTTCAAGCGTAAGTGACCAAAGTTCTATAGTATCATTGGGTGCTACAGTAATCGTTAAAGTGCATAAAATGTCATTCCAAAGATTCTCGAAAACTGTATAGCCAAGACCATGGCGACATTCATAATGTTTTGTTTTTGATTTTGTAGGTTGATATGTGCAGGATGAAAATTTCCCAGTCTTATTATCTCTAATATAAATGTATTTACCCCAATTATCACAGACAATATCCTGATTCCACCTAGTCAGCCTGTTTTGTCGAGCATGGCGATACCAAGAATATCCACCACCAGTTTGAGAAACAACTAAGCCATAATTTTTGTTATTGGAAATTACATTAATCCACGGCTTTGGTGTAGTGGGAGTTTTAATTACATATTCTCTACCTTCATCGGTAAAATAACCGTAAGGTGTTTCGTAGTATCTTTGTTTCATGATGATTTACTTGCCCTCCTTAAGCATCTCATTAACTTCAGGAATTACTCTTTGGGAAAATTCTTTAGCATCAATATCCCCAAGTCGCAGATGATCTAATGCAGGATATATATATTTGTCTTGAACCTCTCTCCATTTTGAATTAAATGGAGAATAAACAACATATTTAACAGCTTCATTAAGCATACCTTTATTTAATGGTTTTTGCTTATCTCCAGCCCAATACGGGCCTTCAGCAATTTCTTTAATTGCTGGCTGAGCCAAACCTTTCTGTGCCATCATAATTTGACCTTTAGCACCAGCTAAAGCCTTAACAACTTCCCATGCTTCCTGAGGATGTTCTGTCGTCTTAAGGATACAATATGCACTACCGCCGGTTGCAAAAGCTCTTTTGCCATCTGGGCCCTTAGGAAACATAGCCACATCCCAATCGAAAGTATTGATATGTCTAAGAGCTGGACTTTCCCAAATACCAGAATTATACATAGCTACCTGACCTGTCATAAAAAGCTGATTAGCACTTTTACCAGTGCTACCCAAGGCCTCCGGATCAGGACTTACTTTATATTTCGTGTGCAAATCAGCAAAAAATTGTAAACCTGCTATACTTTTTTCAGTCCCCAACATGCATTTTTTAGGACTATCAACATTGTCAACTAATTTTCCACCAAATGTATAAAGACAATTTTCATAAAATGGGCTGTAAAAACCATATTTTACTGTTCTTCCTTTTGAGTCTTGCTTAGTTAAAGCCTTTGCTATCTCAAGCATTTCATCTGTATTCCAATCATCACTAGGATATTCTAATCCAGCTTCATCAAACATACGTTTATTATAATAAACACAAGCAAAAGGAGCTGTATCTCTTGGCACTCCCAAAACTTTGCCATCTCTTGTAAATCTTTTAACAACATCAGGAAAATATATGTCTATGCTAAAATCAGGGTCATTTTGGATATATGGATTTAAATCTGTAAAAAGGTCATGAGTTACAAAATCTACAAATATTCCAACTTCGGCAAAGGCTATATCTGGTGGTGCTCCTCCAGCAACCCGAGTAAGAAGCTTATTAGTATAATTACCAACGCCTGGAGTATGCTGTAGGTCAACATCAACAGTAGGATGTTCTTTTTCCCATTCAGCTACAATATTCTCAATAATTTTTACTTCTTCATGGCTGCCCCAATACATAACTTCTAAATGAATGCGGTTATCATCTTCTTTCTTGCCACAACCCGTAAATAGCAATGCGGCAATTATCAGCGGCAAAAATACAAACCCAACAACTTTAATAAATCTCATATATCTCTCCTTTTACTTTTACGCAACTTATAAAATAACTATAACTTACGAAAAATTATAGTTTTTTAACTTCAATTTATAGTAATTTATCACAAGCGTTTGCTAGGGTCAAGCAATTTTTCAAGCTTGCCCCTCTAGATAAGGTAATAAATTTGATATAAAATCATCTAAATACTTAGGTATTTCTTCATCTGATTGCTCATCTACAGTAGATACCCTTATCATAAAACCTTTAAAAGGTTTGTTTCTAAGAACATCGAAAGCTAAATACATTTGTTGTCTGGTATAACTAGCAAACATTCTTTTTCCTGCCTGGTACCAATAAACGACTAACTGCCTGCCCTTGGGTGTTTGAAACACAAGTCGGTTAATATCTAAAGATTTATTGTTTAAGTTCAGACTAACCATCTTCTTAGAGGTCAGCTCTGCGCTTCCTGAACCTATATAACAGTATTCTGGCGGATGAAAACTGGTTCTATTCTTTTGACTAAAAACTATATAGAGCTGAACATATTCACCCTTAGAATTCACATAATGTCTTAGAATAATTTTATCAGTTCCTAGATTTTCTTGAATATCTTGCATTTCGGCATTACTGATATTAGCATCTTTACCTTTCCAATCGCCAAGATCAAGCGGTAAATTAATCTCAAATGAAGAGCCTTGAGTTATATCTTGAGCTTTAGTCAGATAAGAAACTACCCAAAAGCCAACAATAATAAAAATGATTATAACAATCCAATATTTTATTTTTTCTTTTTCCATTGTAATATTTTATTCACTCCAATTAAACCAAGTAATGTAAATACAAATATCGCATAACCAGAATAATCATGGAACTTACCGGTAGCTACTTCACTACCGTATCTATAGGCTACCCAAAGAAGCAATGTAATCCTCAATATATTACCCAGAAGAGCTAAGGGAATAGATGCCAGAAACAATATATATTTCTTACCTTTGGGTAAATCAGCCATATAAGCAAACAATGTTCCCAGCCCCAAAAGAGCTATAAGAGACCTTAAGCCGCTACAAGGAGAACCTACAGTTAGAACTGTATTAGGCAAATAAATAATGCTTCCATCACAAAAAGCGCTTATACCTAATTTATTGATTAAAACTGTTCCAGCCTTAGCTGCCAAAAGTTTCATTTTAAAACTTATATGAATAACTAATATTCTAGGAAGTGGTATCATAAAAATTAAGAAAAATAAAGGAAACCAAATTTCTTTAGTAAAATTAACACCTCCAAGATAAAGGCTTAAGCCTACTAAAGTAATTAAAAATGATATTCCCCCCATAAAACCTATATCTAATATCAAGCTCAGTACATATAGAAAAAGAGAAGTTATTATTAGAACTAGGCCGAGAGAACAGGTATCTTTTTTTATTACCTTCAATTTATCTCTCTTCAGATATATAAGAGCAAGCGATATAAGGGGAACCAGATATCCGTGGCTATAATATGTATTTGGAGCATCAAACCTCCCCAGCATCCAGATAAATGTCGGCAGGTATATAATGATTAACAAAATGAATATTACCGATAGTTTAATTATCTTTGAAGATACTTTTAACATCATTCTCCATAAAGCTCCAGACGATCTCTTATTTTCCCCACCATGGGATCTTCTGGAAATTTTTCAACCGCCTGCCTATAAATCTCAAAGGCTTTATCACGGCTATTAAATTGCACTTCATATATAGTACCAGTAATCAGCATGGCTTGCAAGGCTAATGGCGAATCTGAATCTTTAATAATATCATCTTGAAGGTAATTAATAGCCTCAAACCATTGACCCTGATCGCTATAACAATTAACTAACTGCTCAAGAGTGATAGAAGCTTGAGGAACATCAGGATTATTACTAATATACTCTTTGTATAAATTCATGGCCTTCTGGTATGCTTTATCAGCTTCAATATTCATAGCCCGCGATTTATAATAACGAGCAATCAGGAGAGGTGCTTGAAATCCTATTTGTGTATCAAAATATTCATCTGTTACTCTATCATAAACTTCTTCAGCTGACTTCCAGTCCCCTCTTTCTTTGTATATGGAAGCTAGCGCAATCATCGCGGAAGCACATTGCTCTTCATAATAGCTATAATCTTTAATGATAGACTCATATTCAATCTGAGCTCTTTCATTTAAGCCTTGCAATATATATACATTAGCGATAAGTAATTTGGCCTGAGCAGCCATCGGCCATAATGGATAATTCAATTCTACTCTTCTCAGTCTCACGACAACATCTGCAGCTCTTTCATTAACTATATTATTGATTTCATCAGAACTAGAAGAATTATTTATGCTCTTCACAAGGCGAGTATATTCTCTGCTCGCAAGCCAATATTGCCTCTCAGCTTCATAGGTTCCATAACAGCCGGCATTAACAGCAGCAAAACATATGATTAAAAATAGTAAGATTACTTTTTTAATTCTCATCGGCACTCAAGACATATAAATTAGCAATTAAACTAAAAACCAAAGTATCTGATATAATCGCTATTAGAATTATCAACACAAATATCAAAACTGCTAT
>Ga0222679_1000107_pt1 | contig 35324 bp, 48 predicted proteins | sample AntAcemetagen939_FD_179843 | JGI IMG/M metagenome (GOLD analysis project Ga0222679, IMG submission 179843) | Saline water microbial communities from Ace Lake, Antarctica - #939 | ecosystem: Environmental > Aquatic > Non-marine Saline and Alkaline > Saline | place: Antarctica: Ace Lake...
AGGGACGACCGAAAAGTAAAGCTCGTGAAGAGAATGTAAAACTAAATTGTTTAATTTTTTAATCATTTTAGTAGTCTCAGTGAAACGAGAATCCTCTACCCTTGTGGTAGAGGAGGTTCAAAGAATCATAGTTATTAATACTTGTTCCATGATAGAGGGTTCTAGATGTTGCTATTTTTATTTTTTTATACCAGTTCATTTTTATCCGTAATTTATAATCCTATTAGGTATATCATATCGTTCTACATAATCTATCATTTGTTTTAACATCTCAAAATATCTTCTAAACTGTTTTATACTTCTACCTCCATTATAAAGCATTGCTCCTCCTTCTCCTTGTTCTTCGCTTGGTTCTTGAGTATGTGTTTGTAATATATAATCATTGGCTTCTATATCAGCAATTGCATTTTTTAATTCATTTATATTTAATTGACCCACTAAATCACCAGATACGCTACTTACTCCTTCTTGAGATAATAGATTTAATAAAACCCCTGCGTTACTGTTGCTTAAATTGATTTCTGGAATATCTTCAAAATTTACAGTTTGATTTTCTACAACTTCTATTCTCACTACATTTCCTTTTCGAGACTCTGAAGGATTTTCTTCATGAGCTACTAATTTTAATTTACTCAATCTTGATTGGTTATACATCTCTATTATTTTTTCTACAAATTGTTTATTTACATTTGTTTTATATAAGTAAAAATTAATATATCCTAAAGGACTATCAAAAGAAGTTCTACTAGTATCAGGTTCTACATTTCCATATTTAATGCCGCTATTGTCTCCTAAATTTGCTTCATAATAAATAAATTTACTTAGATCATGACAAATATCTAACATATTCATGGGTTTAGACATTTTGTCTGAATCTGCAATCCAAAATGTTACTGAAGCTATTTTTTTATACCAGTTCATTACTTCCTGTTTTTCTCCCTTTTTTCCATTTCTGATAACATATCTTCCATATGTTTAAGTCCAACATAATAATCAGGATGTTCTTCTAAGTGGTCCATTGAAATCTCTCTTGCTGTATCAGGATCATTAGAATGCTCAAATTCTATAAGATGCCCCTTCTCTACGTCTTTTTTAGGAAAATCAGATGGAACCTTATTATCAGCTTTCCCTCCTTTTAATTTATCTTTATATTTAGAAAATTTAAACCAGTTCATGATTTATTCCTTAATTGTTTATAATAATCTAGTCTAATTTGAGACATTTTTCTTTTACTCTCTTCAGTGTGCTTTCTTCCTCTTGAGGCATCTCCTATTTTTCGTTTTGTTTCTTCTCTCATATTTTGGTGTGCTTCACTCATATTTTTTAAAGCTTGTGGAGTATGTTTGTATCCTAATAGTGTATTTCTAATTTTTTCTTTATGTTCTTCACTTTTTGGTTTCCCTTTACTAGCAATGCTCATTTTTTTTCTTGCTTCTGCACTTTTCTTTTTTCCTAAATTAGATTTGCTTATTTTTTCTTTTTGTTCTATAGGCATTTTATATCCAAGATGAGAATCTCTCATCTTTTTTCTTGTTTCTTCTGATGGGTTCCATCCTTTTCTAGATTCAGATAATTTTCTTCTATGTTCTTTAGTTCTATTTTTAGCAAGTATGCTTAATTTTCTTCTTGTTTCTTCAGAAACAACCTTATTATTTGCCGTAGGACAAATATTATATCCCAAATCTCTATTTGATGATTTATGTAATTGTATTAATTTATTTTCTTCTGCCTCCAAAAAGTTTTTATTACATTCCAATATTATAGAAAAAATAAAATTATTTTCTCCATATTTATTCCAAGATTTTTGCAAATAGTCATTTTCATGTTTATTTTTTCTTAATTTATACCAATGAGATCCTTTTCGTTGTGACATATTCTTACTACTTCCTATATAAATTTTTTTATTAATCATGTTTTGTATCATATAAATCCCTATTTTTTCATAATAACACCCTTAAAAATACATATTTATAAGTGTTATTTTACATTTCTACTTATTTTCCTCTTTCTAATTGTTTTATTTTTAAACCAGTTCATTATTATAATTTCCTAAAATTATTTATTACTGAGTTATCAAATTATATTCCTTAGCTACAATTTCTTCATATTGAGGTTTTATATCTTTCCAATAATTTTTACCTTTTTCTCCTAAAAATATTGGTGATGGATAAGCTAATGCTCCATACATCCCCAAATGTTCTATTTTTAATCTATCTCCTAAATTAAGAACATTTATAACTTGTTGATGTAAAAGGGCATTCGCATCCCATAAATATAAATCTCCGTTAGGCATTAACAAAGCTCTTGCTTCTTTGTAAGGAGTATTTCTAATGATTCTATCTGCATTCTCCCTAGTTGGGTTCTTATGGATAATTGTATCCCCAACTCTTAATGCTTTTTTATACCAATTCATGTTGTCTTTCTCTCTTTTTGTCATAAAATATTTCATTATTATATTTCATAATAAATTCATTTGATAATCTTTCTTTTATATCAGAAATATACTTTGAAACACAATTACTATCTGATAAATAAATAATATTTATTTCTTGGTAATATTCATCATCGAAATTGTTTTCTTTAACCTCAGATACTAATACAATTTTATTTTTTCCTCCAAAACTAATAGGTTCTAAAGAACGATAGTTTGTTTGCCATAAATTTTTACTATATTCAGTTAATCTATGTCCTTTTTGAATTACAAAATCTGCTGATTTTCTATATTGTTGCTCTGTTTGAGCAACATCTAAATTAGCAAATTGTGGAAATTTCTCATAAAAGTATTTTTTCTTACTTTGATACCATTCACTTTGATAATATGTTTGTATTTGTTTAGCAAGAAGTCTTAAACAGCTTTTTTGTATAAGATCAGGAATGTAGGGTTTTAGTCCATTTAATATTTTTTCATCTATTTCTTTAAATTTATAACGAAACATCTCAAAATAGCAGTTTATAATTTGTTCCATCTGACTTTGTAAATTAGAGGTAATAAAATAAGCCATATGTTCTGGAAAACTACTACTATCTAAGGAAAGTCCTATAGTTTTTACGATACAATATTCTGGTTCTACAAATAAATCTTCATCCATAACAACATGAGGAGTTTTGGATTCAATTTTTACCATTATAATACAATTCTTATCTTCCTCTTTGAACTTTCTAGAACTTTTTCTAGCAGAAGAAAGAGCAGTTACTAAATTATTAGTTAAATAAGAACCTCCATAACTTCTTATAGAGTTATAATCTAATTCATTATCATATAGAAGTTCTTTGCCAGGAACCAATCCTTCAGATAATACAGAAGACATATTTTGTATTCCTGTGCCATGATACATATACATAGAAGAAGCAAATTTTATATTTTTAAACCAGTTTATAGATCTTTCTCCAAAAAGTTAATTTATTATTCAAAAATAAATCATAATTTTCCTTTGATTTTATCGATATTATATAAGATAGGAGAAAATAATGGTTAATTTTTTTATATGTGTTGTTTTATCAATGATGATTTCTTTTGGAATGGCTATAGCTTTAGTTGAAAAAGGGCATGATTATCCAATCCGTAAACCTAAAATAATATTAAGAAGATTTATTAGAATATTCTCAAGAAAAGCTGATAAAGTTCTCTTCTGCACTACATGCAGTTCGTTCTGGTGTTGTATAATTTCTGATTTAGCTATAGGTATAATTGCTTTAGTCTTTTTCGGTTTTCCTTATTTTTTCTGGCCTTTTTCTGGTTTTGCTGCTGTTGGATTTTCATGGTTTATAATTGAGTTCCTTAATGCTATAGACCAAAATAAAGAATAACAAGGTATCAAAGAAAGAATAATGGAATTATAACAACCTATAAGGGTTATATTTATAGGTTGTTAATTATGAAGACATTAATTTTGTCATTTCTAATTGTTTGTTTTAGTTTATTCTTTCTGGGATGTGATGGGAATACTTCTCATATCACCAGCACTTTTGAAGTAAAGAAAGATATTAAAGATTCTAGAATTAAACTAGAAGAAAATGTAGATAATGTAAATAAATACACTGATTCTATATCAAAAGAATCTATTGCCATAAAAAGTAAATCTCAAGAAGGACTTTCTATTTCAGATCCTGAAACGGACATTCATAATCTTTTTGATGAAATTAGAGCAAGTGCTGTTATTATTGCCAAAGAAGCAGATAATCTTCAAAATGTTAAGAATAATCTATCATTAGTTCAATCCAAATTATTAATAGTAGAAAGTAAAGTTGACGAAATGACAGATAATTCTAAAATTTTGAAGAAAGAAAGAGATAAATATATGAAAGAAAGAGACAAATTACAAGAAGATTTAAAATCAGGTATGGCTAAGTTGTTGAGATTTATAATAGGAGGTTGTATTATAGGAATAGGTATTTTTGGAGCATTAGCTGCCTTTGGTAATATTAAGGGAGGAATATTTGGAGCAGCAGGATGTGGCATTACATTGGTCTTAGCTATCGTTGTAGGGCAACACGTAGTCCTTATAGGATGGATAGGATTGGCAATAGTCTTATTTGGAATAGGATTAGCTGCATATCATATCTATACTCAAAAAAGAGCACTACATGAGGTTATTTTAACAACTGAGGAAGTTAAAAAAGATCTTCCTCTTGAAACAAAAAATAAGATTTTTGGTATTAATCCTGATTTAGGAATCGCTGGAAGACTACAAAGTTCTATTACAAAAACTATAGTTCAAAAAGAAAGAGAAAAAATAAACAAATAATAGTAAAGATGTCGATAGAATTATATGTTTAAAATAATAGATCATAATATTGTAAAGCAAAAGGAAGGAAAGTATCTATCTTTTCCAGATGTAATTCAAAGCAAGCAGAATAAAGATAAATTCTTTTTAGCTTATCGTTCTGGAGAAGGGCATCATCCTTTAAATTCTCGTTTACATGTTTTAATGTCTAATGATAAATGTAAAACATGGGAAGAGATTCATAGCTTTAATCTTTCTCTAAAAAAAGATGGACATGTGTGGAATTGCCCAAGACTTTCTTATTTTCCAGATGGAAGTTTAAACATTATTTGTGATACGAAATCAAGTCTTAGTGAAAGAAGTGCTATCTTTCGAATTTTTATTCTTAAAAGTTATAATGAAGGAGGAACTTTTTCTGTAATAGAGAGTGAGATGAAAGGAATGGTTCCTGATAAAGCTATTTCTTTTAAAGGTAAATTATTTTGTGCAAATCATATTCATGATAAAAAATATACTCTTTTAACTCAACTTGTTAATTCTTCTATAGATGAAGGTAAAACATGGCACGATTGTAATATACTTGCTAGAGATAAAAATCATTTGTTCTGTGAAGCATCTATTATCAATTATAAAGATAATTTCTTATTAGCATATATAAGAAATAATAGATTAGGACCTCAACTTATTTGTAAATATATATCATTTGATGGTCTTAATTGGAAAAGTCATGGAGTTCTTCCTGTATTTGGACATAGACCTACAGCAATATTAGATGGCAATAGAGTCTTTGTTGCCTATAGAGATACTAAAAATATAACCCTTGCTGTCACTACTGCTACTCTAACTAAAAAAGGGAGAGAGAGAAACATAGAAACTATTGATATAGATCAAGAATTAAAAGATAATAAGTATCATTATGGTTATGCAGGAATGACAAAAATAGATAAAAATCTTTACTATGTTACTTACTATATTACTCAGGAAAAAAGTCACCCTTTTATCAAAGGATGTTTTCTAGAATATCATTAAACAATGTTTTCTAGGGCATCCTTCCACGCCATATCTGCCATTGCCTCTGTAAATTCGTCCTCTTCAAACATAAGCATAAAACAAGAAGCACCTATACCACATAAAGCATCATGATATTCAGATGATAAATGGTCTGATGAAAACTCATGTCCTAATTCGTGTATCCAAAGTTGAACAACTTTTTTTATATTACTAGGAAAATCATCAAAGAAGGGTTTTTTTAGTTTAGAAAGATTAAGAGTTAAATGTCTTCCTCCGTAACAAGCTAAAAATTTTATTTTAGGAGCTTTTATAATATCAACATGAATGTCAAATTTAAGCACTCTTTTTGTCAATTTCTTATAGAAGTCTATAATTACTTTTTGAGACTCTGTTAGTTTAGAAGGATCGATAGGAGGGATACCGTTAGGACTCGTCAGGATGGACGGAGATGGACAAACTTGACCAGAGGGTAGGGCAGCAGAGGTTTTTCTCATATTAAGCCATTCTCCCTTTGATAGAGACCTCCCAGGAATAACAGTATATTCTTCACTCGTAGCTATCTTATTAGCTTCCATATCTGTTGGATCGAATATTACTCGTTTCTCTCCAAATCTTAAATCAACTGCTTTCTTAAAAGCACTTTCGTCACATCTTTGATCATCTGTTGCTGTTCTTGCCCAAGTTTCATATTTTTATCTCAGGAAACCCCTTCCCTTGTGGAAGGGGAGGAATGAGACATTAAATCAGCCGAAGGCTGATAAATTATCTCTTCCATATTTTTTTTAAATTTTAACATTTTCTTAAAGGTTTTTAACATATTAACTCGAATATTATATAATAGTTCTTTCAAAAGTTCAGAGTATAGAGTTCTTTAACAAATACCTGTTAAAGGCAAAACTCACAAGGTAAATATAAACCACTTTCCTACCTTAGTAGGTAAGACACTCTTAAAGAGTTAACGGTTGTAATTAGTGGATCTTTACATTACATTTCAAAGAACATTACTTAGATAGTATATCTTACCTAAGTAGGGCTGTAGTCAATCAGCCTATTGTAGCATCGTCATTATGACGATAGTTACAAGCCTCCCCCTTTATGGGGGAGGTAATTGACAATTTAACCAATCATTGCTAATCTCTCTCCAACATTAAAAATCCACTTATATCTTTTCTCAATCTTCTCCCAATCCTGTATTTTTTTCTTGGATTCTTCCTCTTGTTACTAATAACATTAGAAAGATTTAATCTTTTATTTACCTTGCTAGTAAATATTTCTTTAGAGGATCTTTGAAGTAATCTTGTATGAACACAACGAAGTATGCAATTTTTCCATTTTACATGTTTGGTTAAATATTTTTTCTTAGGTTTCTTCTCAGGAGTAAAAGAAGGATCTTTAAAGACATGAGTTTGAGGATGAAAAACAGGACCAACTCCATCTGACTTCCAAGACTTTAACATACTAAAATTATATAATTTATTTGGGTCCTTAGATGGAGGAGCTAAATACCCCCTAGCTATTTTTGTTTCCCAATTTACTTTAATAACATGGAGGAAGTAACCCCTTAACATCCATACATGTTGATGCTCTCTGTTTAATATTTGAGATCTTAATTTAGATAATCCTACAGGATCATATAATTCATCTCCATCTACTCCAAAAATCCATTTATCTTTTCCAGCATATTTCTCAACAAAAGAATGTGTCTTACTTATCTCTTTAAAAAAACTTATATTTATTTTATTTGGATATTTACTTTTTACCCTCTTTACTGCTTCAAGCGTCTTATCAGTAGAATAATTATCAAAAACAAGTATCTTATCACAAAAATCTATTACATTAGTAAGAGCTTGTTCTACATATATGTCCTCATTTTTAATAACACTAATACCTATAATTTCTATACCCATATAAAATCCCCCTATCCTAATACTCTTTTGATTTATTCATTAAATCATCTATCGTACCCCAAGAAAACCAACCTGGAAAATCAGCTTGTCCTAAATTCCTATTTTTCTTCTTACCCTTTCCTGGCTTCCAAGGACCAAACGCACCAACTTTTGAAGCATCGCCTAAAACAGATGCCCACCAAGCAAATGTACTATTTTTAAACATAACTTGATCAAATGACCTAATAAAATTAAAATCATCTATCATGTTTTTGCCATTATGTAAAATAGGTTTAAAATCTTTAAGGCTATCAACCAGCCTATTCATAAATTTAACAGAAACATCTGTAGGAATAAATTGAGTAGGATTTCTCTTATACTGTATAGCTATTTTATTTTTTATCTTCTCTACATCTTTCTTATTAACATAATCCCATTTTTCTGCATCTGTAACAATAAACAATCTTTTAAATTTAAAATTAGATTTTATAACTTCTCTATACACTTCAGGTTTTACAAAATTCTTATAATGAGTTTCCCAAACCAATCTATTTGTCAATCTAAAATGTAATACCAAATCTTCTTTATTATTTTTTTGAGGTAAAGGAAACCATAACCTTATTTTCTCTAAATAAGGTTCATAAAGAGTGTAGTCTTCAAAATAAAACATAAAATGATAAAAATCAAAATTATATCCGCTGTATTCCTTTTGAAAATATTTCTGATGATTTTTGTCATATTTTTTAGCTTCAAAATTGCTTTTTGCTTTAAATTTAACAATTGGCAACTTCTTATTAAATTGATAAACTTTTTTCTTTATTCCCAATTCAGGGATTGCGTCATGGCAATAATTCAAGTTATGATATTCCGATAACAATCTTCCAAATACATATTGAAATAAATTATTTCCAAAACCCTTAGAAAATTTCATTTTAAGAGTACCTTTATTCATATTTAAAAAGATCTCCATATATTTCTTTTACTTGATCTACAACATTAGGATGTTCTTTTATTATAACCTTATATCCTTCTTTAGCTATTTCAGCGGCAAAAAGTAATTGCTGAGATTCTTCTATAATTGTAACTCCTGGCTTATATGTAACTGTGTCAAATCTTATTACCTCATCTTTATCATGTTCTTTAAAAAACTGCTCTAACTGAAACTTAAGATGATTCTCATTAATAGATTGAGTAGCCTTAATCATAATAGGATCAACTCCTATTTGATTTGCATAATGAATAAAAGCTTTTGTATCTCTAGGGAAACAAGGACCACCATAACCGAAACCATACTTGATATATTTACTTCCAATTCTAGTGTCACTACCAATCGCCTTAAGAATTTTTGAAGGGTCAACTCCAGATTTAACTGCAACCTCTCCTATCATATTAGCTAAACTAATTCTAGCAGTAAGATAGCAATTAAGAGAAACCTTTGTTAGCTCCGCACTTAATCTATTCATATGATGAAATGACGGAGACTCTCGACTTACATCTCTGTGGATATCTTCAATAAGTTGTCCAGCATATTTACTCGCCTCCCCAATAACAACAACGTCAGGATGCTCCTGATCGTGTAAAATACTCCCTTGGGCTATCCACTCAGGATTATAACTTACAGAGTATCCAAAAAAACTCATTCTCTTTTGAATTTTATCAGAATAACCAGGATTAACATTACAACTTATAATAAGTTGTTTTGGACTACTAGCTGTTCCAAGGTTCTGTATATCTCGTAATAATTGATCAACTTGAGAATGGTCGTATCTCCCATCTGGTAAAGACTGAGTTCTTACAGTTATAAATAAAACATCTGCATACCTAACGGCTTCATCTAAAGAAGTTGTCGCCTTAAATCTAGTAGATTCTTTTAAATACTTCTCTACATCTGGCTCAACAGTTTTAAATGTTTTTTTATTAATTGACTCAACATAATCTCTCCTTATATCACAACCTAATACATTATACCCCGCTCTTTCTAATGAAAGTGCCCAACATAAACCAAGCCTACCTATACCTAACACACTTATTCTATCCATATTTTTCTCTTTCAATCTTTTCTTTTTCATTTATTAATTTATAAATAAGGTCTTTTTGCTCCTCTGCCCATAATTTTCTTTTTTCCCATTTATAATTATCATATTTACTTCTTTTTAATATATAGTCAGCTATTTCATTTTTTAATCCAACTTTTCCAAGATACTCTTGTATAAATGGTATCCTTCTGTGGATAGCTCTTAATCCATCAAAATATAAAGTTAATAAATCTGAAGACACATTAAAATTAGAATAAAATTCATTTTTAATAAAAAAACAATCTTGATAACAACACAAAATCTTGTATCCCTTATTCTCAAAAACATTAATTATCGTTTTTAAACTTTGATGAATATTTCTTTTTGCTATTCTATTTTTTATTTCCTCATTAAAAGGATACAACATTTGCCCCCCTTCAATACAAATAACAGTTGGCAAATACTTTTTAAAAGTTTCAAAAACTTGCAAATCTCTTCCATCTATATCAATAGAACAAAAATCAATATCTCTACCTTTCAAGTGTGGATCTACAACATTATCAAATAAATTTTCTTTTACATCTATTCTAGATTTACAACATATTATATTTTTATACTTCTTGTAATTTTTCTTTAACTTTTTATATTTATTTGAATCTGCCTCAATAAAAATTCCGCTCCAACCCTCATCAAAAAGCTTTCTACAATTACTTCCCTTTATTCCATCCCACGCCCCAAATTCGACAAAAACACCTTTATCTATATTAAGTTTTCTAAATATAAATTTTATAATACCGTCATTACCAATATCACTATGTTGGCTCTGCCTATAATCTAATAAATTTATCATTTTATTCTTTACTCTTATTTTTTAGTTGTCCCTCAATCCACTTATATGTTATCTTAAGGCCATCTTTTAATTTAGAAGTAGGTTTCCATCCCAACTTTTCATCTATTAATCTATTATCAGAATTTCTTCCTCTGACTCCAAGAGGACCTTTTATGTGATCAATAAATATTTCTTTATTAGATATTTCCGCTATGTAATCAGCTAATTGATTTATCGTCACCATCTCTTCAGAACCGACATTAAGAGGTTCCCTAACTTCTGAATCCATCAATCGCCTAACTCCTTCAAGACATTCATCTATATAAAGAAAAGATCTTGTTTGCTTACCGTCTCCCCATATCTCAATGTTACCAAGATCTTCAATAGAAGCTATCTTTCTACAAAGAGCAGCGGGAGCCTTTTCTCTGCCTCCCTCCCACGTTCCTTCGGGTCCAAAAATGTTATGAAATCTAGCTATTCTTATATTTAGGTCAAAGTTCCTAAAATAAGATAAAAACATTCTCTCTGAAAATAGTTTTTCCCATCCATACTCACTATCAGGTGCAGCTGGATAAGCCGAATCCTCAGAACATTTAGGATTATCAGGATCTTCTTGATTGTATTCTGGATAGATACATGCCGAAGACGAATAAAAAACTTTATCAACTTTATTTTTAACACAAGCATTAATAGTATTAAGGTTTATTAACGCATTACTATACATTATATTAGCATCGTTTTCTCCTGTAAAGATTACCCCTGCTCCTCCCATCCATGCAGCCAAAGCGTAGATTTCATAAACTTCAGATTCAAATGGTGATACAAACACTTTCTTTTCTTTTATCTCACTCTGTTCTCTTAAATCGCAAATAATAAAATCATCAGCTTCTGTTTTAGAAAATTCAGGATATTTTAAATCTATTCCCCTAACCCAGTAACCCTCTTTTTTTAGCCTTTTCACTAAATGACTACCTATAAAACCCCCTGCACCCGTCACAACTGCAATTTTATTATAAGAAACGTTCATAACTTTTATACCTACCTTTCTTTCCATAAAAACCATTTCCGCTATTCAATGTAATCATAGATTCATAAACAAGTTCATTAATTTCGCAATATGTTTTTAAATCTTTTATTTCTAATATCTCTCCATTCTTAATAAATTTGTATATCTTACGAGGAATATGAAGCCCTTTATTCCAAGCAACCTGAACTCCTTTTTTACCCTTATTCCAAGCAACCTGTCCTTTATGAGAAATTGATAATTTCTTTTTTGTTTTCTCTGATACTATTTTTCCCTTATGTCTTTGAGATATAATTTGCTTCTGTTTATAAGTTAAAGACTTACCCTCTCTTCCTCTTAAAGAATTAGATATTTTCATTCTTGTTTCTTCTTTACAACTTCCTTTTAATCCCTTATTCCAAGGAATATTCCCCTTTAAACTATTAGAAATCTTATTTCTTGTTTTTTCTGAAATATTTAAAATCCCTCTTCCCCCGTCTGTTAAATTAACTAAAGGACCTTGTTTCAAATCTCTCCTGCCAATTATAAATATCATATTTTTTTCAACAACAAGAGCTTCCTTGGCAGAATTAAAATAATCTACAATGTTGATTATTGGCTCTAGTCCATCATTTAAAATTTGTTTTATTTTATAAAATTTATGTTTATTACCACTTGTAGTGCTTTTATTTTTAGCCTCTTTTAAATGATAATACTTTCTATCATCTTTTCCTTTACCCACATAAAAAGGTTCATAACTAAAAAAATAATCTCTATAAAGATATTTACCTAATTTTCTAGGATCTAAATATACATATACATAAAACATTTTTACCTATCATTTCCTTTTATTATATTTATCAACTTGTTTTATCAAAAGATCCGTAATTAACTGGGTAAAACTTCTTTTTGTTTCCCTGGCAATTTTCTGACCTTCTCTAAGCAAATCAATATCTAATTTCATACTAATTAATTTTTTCATAGTAAATTTTCACTTATATACTTCGTATATATCTCTCCATTAAAAAATAAATAAAAGACTCCTCTTTTTTTATCTTTTTATTATCTTGAACATATCTTTAAATCGATGTAGATATGTATATTTTTGATGCACTAGATTGTAAGCTTTTTCTGCCATTTTCTGCCTTAAGCTTTTATCTTTCAAATACCTCTTCACAGATTCTTTTAAAGAATCTATATTATCATCGTAATAACCTATAGTATCTTCATTAAAAATTTCCAGAAATTCAGGACATCTTAAAGCTAATAAAAAATTACCTGTAGCTGGTATCTCAAAAAACCTATTTTTAAAATGTATTTGATCTTTATAAAAAGGATGCTTGTAATTAACAAAAGGCAAATCAAGATTTATTTTAGATTTACTATATATTTTTCTTTGAATATCATGCCCTCTAAATTTACTATGAGATCCGCTTAGTCTTCCTGCAAAACCCTCCCCATGAACAGATAGATTATGCCTCGATAAAGACTTTAAATACCTAACTCTCTTGTCTTCAGAAACAGGCAAATAAATTTGAGCTGTTCCCATGAAAGAAACATCTATTTTCTTTTTAGGAGCAATTGTTTTATAATACTGATCAGGATAGAAACCCAAAGGAGAATAATACGCATTTAATCCTTCTTTCTTCAAAAACTGGAAAAATGGCTTATAATGAATAAATAGAAAATCTATCTTTCTCCATGTATCCATATCCTCATGCCAAGGTCTTTCAGGATCTATCGTGCTATACATAGCAATCGGTATCCCCTTCTTCTTCAAGTATCCAATTGTCTCATCAGAAATAACTTTACGAGAAATATAATAAGGAGTATAAACCCAGACTAAATCAGGATTATACTTTTTAATATGTTTAATATTAACTTGATTCTTTATTTTCTTCTCAAGAATTTGCAAGTAAGAAACCTTATGCCCACACTGAGACATCATTTTTCCATATGCTTTTCTTCTGCCTTTATAATCTCTATAAATATAAAGTATTTTCATATTATATATCCCTAATTACTAATTTTAAAACCTTTTTCCATTCTTTGAAAGCAACAAGATTATATTTAGTACCAGTTACTTCATTTATTATAGATGCTAATCTTTTAGAAGAATTTAAAAAACCATATTTAGAATAAAACTCCTTACTAATTTTAGAATTATCAATAGCTAAAACTTTTTGGATAGCATCTATTAGATTCTTCTTATAATCTTTTTTGTATTTATTTTTAACGAATTCTTTAATAGAAGGTCCATCAAAAAAATATCCATTATTATCATTAATATACTTCCATCCTCCATATATCTTAGAATTAACAACTAAAGGTCTATTTCTGACAAGAGCCTCAACAAGTAATCTAGGACTAGCATCGGCATCACTAGGAAGAAATACAAATTTAGAATCTAGCATAATGGCACAAACATCTTTAGTAGAATAATTATTCTTTATAACTCTAAGATTATTAAAACCATCAATTTGACTTTTTATCATTTTTGATGCTTTATGATAAATAGTCCCTTTATGTTTAGCCGTTTCTCTAATAGCATAATCAATTACTAAACCCCTTAATCCCAGATAACCAGCAACCTCATTTAATAATGGCAACATATAAAGACCCTTGCTACGAGTTCCCTCTCTTGAGTTTAAAGTAAAATAAACAAAATCATAATTATTATTAGCCCATCTCGAATCAGTGTTTTTAACTGGGGTAATTAATTTGTCACAAAAATCTGATTCAGAAAAAAGATATTTACTAATATTCTCAGGAAAAATACTATCATCTCTAAATGGATGACAAATAGCTTTTACTTTCTTAGACCACTTTATTTTATTTTCTAAAAATCTAAAATTACAAACAATACAAATTGAATTTTTTGGTAGATTTTTATCCTGCATCTCTTTAGTAGATGCCTTTCTTAATACCTTATTAGGAATATTAATTATCTTACCATTCTTAACAGCTATTAAATCTTTATATGTCTCTGGTTTAACCTTCATTCTTATTTGCTTTTACTAGATTTAATAATGCTATTATTTTCAGCTAGTATTTTTTCTAACCTAATTCTTTCTTTTCTTATTTCTCTTATTTCCTTTTTAGTATAATTAGATTTGGCATACTCTTTCTTGTCCCATTTACTACTACTTCCAAGCTTATATCTAATTAATCGTCTATTCATTTTAACTCCTGCCACAAAAGATTTTTCAAGAAGATCAACTATCTCTTTTAATAAATCTATATCCTTCTCATGCAAATGTACAACAGATATATCGAACAATTCTCGATGCAATTCGCAAATCGTTCTATTAGAATGAATCGTCTTTCCCTTAGACTTACTGAATATTTCACTAAACATTATTTTTTCCCAAATTTCTTAAGTAGATCTTTACTTATCTTAATGGTCTCATTAATTTTTTCATTAGATTTTTTATTTTTGTATTCAAGAATTTTTTTATTCATTTTCACAGCCATTATGCATACATCTTCTAGAATCTTAATCATCTCTTTAGACACTTTGGGATCAACCTCCCTCACTTGACTATTAAAAATGTTATACAATTCTACATAATTTTTAAAAATTTCTTTATTAATATGTATTTTATCAAGATCTATATTCTTAAATAATTTACCCGAAGCCATATTAATTATCTTCTCTCCATGCTTTTATAATATAATCCATCTCATCAGTAGTGTTCTTTCCTGTTAAATTGAATCCTAATTTATTAAGTTTTTTTATCAGCTTATCATGTCTTTTTTTATTCTTCAATTTTATATTATGATAATTATCCCAATTTTTTTTAATTTTATGATAATGCCACTCGCAATAAATCTTGTTAATATAAAAGATTGACCCTGTTTTAATCATATGCTCTAGTAAATCATATTCTGTTCCCTCTATATCAATTTTTAAAGTTATGTCATCTTCTTTTTCGAAATTTTCTATTATATATCTAGAAAAATCAATTGTTTCTACCCTGATAAATACTTTCTTATTAAGATTGCCTGTTCCTTTAGTTTTTAATAGACTAGAGCCTGTTCCAATCTCTTTTCCCTTTCCCTTACAACCTCCCCTTTCCGCACAATAACACACATAGAACTTCTGATCTTCCAAATCAACAGTTGAAATAGCTTTCTGGATAACAGAAACTTTTTCATTATTTTTAAATCTTTTTTTGATCCTATTGCATAATTCTGGAACAGATTCAAACGCTATATATCTATCATAAATAGGAAATTTATCAATTATTTCTGATAACAACTCCCCATCATATGCACCAATATCAATATAATATTTCATTCGCTATCCTATCTTATTTTCTTATACGCCATTTTTACAGTTTTGCTTTTTATATTTGACTTATATTCTCCTTCAAACTTCTTCCACCTTAAAACTCCTGCATCTTTTATATATTTAAAACAAAGACCAAACCTACTAACATAATATTTATCTCCAACAGCCACATATTTATCACAATACTTATTGGCATTTTCTATAGTCAATTTGCAATATTTGATAGCCTTTTCATGTTCCCCAAATTTTATGAAATACTTAGCTGCCCAAAAATAAGGACTGAACATATGCTTATAACTCTTACACTTATGAGCATATTTAACTGTATTACAATACCCTTCTTCCATTATCATCAACTTAGCCAGGTCTTTGTCCAGGACAGCCTCATCTCCCCACCTGTGAGCATCTATCTCTGAAAGGATAGTTAGACCATAATATTTCTTTTTAACCTCTAATTCCTCATGCAACAACCCTATAAACTGTCTTGGCAAATCCCAATTTGGTTTTTCTTTCTTCATCTTTTTGTAATCTTTTTCTGACCTCAATACCCCCTGTTTTTCAAACTGTCCATATATAAATCTTATACAAGTAGATATATTAACATTATTAGAAGGAGCTTTCTGAGGTAATAACTCAGCAAGTTTAACAGCAACTTCTTTCTTTTGTTTATTACTTAAATAGGGCAACATAAAAAAAACATCTTTACCAGGAGAACCAACATAAACTCCCCTATGTTTAGCTCCTTCAATCTTAGATATACCAGAAATATCTGCCAAACAATTCTTTACTACTATCTTTCTTAATAACCCCAATGATATAACTTCAAGTAATTTTTTGTATGTAATATGAGAACTCATATACCTATACAACCTCCATCAAAAAAACATTTTTATAACTAGTTTCCCCATGTTTACCTATCTTAATTACTTTAAGACCATGTTTTTTAAAAAATGACTCCCATTCCTCTAGACTCCAAACAGTCAAATGCAACTTCTTTCTTTGATCTTTACAAGGATGAGGTCGGATCAATAGATATTTTTTAGTAACTCTGATTGCCTCCTTTATGGCATCATCCAAATCATCAGTTCTCAAATGCTCGTACATGTCTGTTGCCATATATAAATCAAATTCTTTATCTGAAAACATAGAAAGATCGGTAGCGGATGCTAAATAACATTTATACCCTTGTTTCTTACAGAATTTAACAGTTACTTTAGATACGTCAACTCCTGTTACTTTTACTTTTCTTTTTTTCCAATATTTTAAAGTTTTTCCCCAAGCACACCCCACATCTATTACTTTTTGTATTTCAATATCTCGTTTTTTAATAAATTTACTAAATTTACGTAAAGCAGGGCTAGCCCTATTTAGAGATTTTGTATAACCTTTCTTAAAAAGGGGATCATAAATTTTTTTGTAAAAACTAAGAGTATCTTTCATTATTTTTCCTATTTTTTAATATATTTCTTTACTTTCTCTAAATCTTCAGGAGTATCAACTGAAATAGATAAATCTTCTATTTCAACCATTTGAACTTTATATCCCAACTCCACAAATCTCAATATTTCTACATCCTCTATAGACTCTAAAGGAGTTTTATTTTCCTGATGAGCAAAATCCCATAAAGTTTCTTTAGGCAAAACAAAAACACTAGCTGTTTTCTTAGCTCCCTTAAAAACATTTTTTTTAGTAATTGGAATGGGGGACCGACTTGCATAAAGTAATCTATCACTCATATCAGTTACAACCTTAACTACAGAAAAGCTCCTAAAATCCTCCTCTTTTGATATAGAATTCATACCATAATGGATAATATTTGGTTCTTTTAAAGCAGAATTTATTATTTTTCTTATACTTTCTCCATAAATCAAAGGCAAATCTCCTTGCACATTTACTATCAAATCTGCATCAAGTTTCTCTGAAGCTTCATAAACCCTATCTGTCCCCGTTAAACAATCACTAGATGTCATGATCACATTCATCTCGTTACTTTTACAATAATCTTCAATTATTTCACTATCCGTTGCAACATAAACATCTTGTTTAAAAAAAGCAGAGCAACAATTTTTATAAACTCTTCTTATCATTGCCTCTCCATCTATCTCTACTAAAGGTTTCCCAGGAAATCTAGAACTTTCATACCTAGCTGGTATAATTATTTTTATATCCATAATGTCTACTTTCTATTTTTTTTAAAAGTTTGTTTTATACATTCATTTTTATAATTTTTACCATATTTCTTAGATACCTTCTTCCAATCATTCTTGTCATTTTCTTTAATATACTCAACGCATTTTCTCATTTTTGTCATATATCCAGGACGGCACTCTGTATTATAATTATTGTTACTTTCAATAGCTTTCTTTAAATATTTTAAAGCATTCTTTTTATCTCCAAATCTTTCAAAATATTTAAAAGCCCAATAATAAGGAGTCCATGTGTGTTTAGAACTATTACACTTTAAAGCATATTCTACTGATGTATTATATACTTCTTCCATTCGTTTCAATTTATCCTTATCTTTATCTAAAACTGCCTCATCTCCCAATCTATGTCCTTCCATTTCATACAGAACGCTAATCCCATAATATTTCTTCTTCTTTTGTAATTTCTTTTCCAATATTATCAAAAATTGTCTAGGCAAATCCCAATTATCCCTATGCTTTTCTACTTTCTTATAAGCACCTTTTGAAAGAAAAATTCCATTTTTATCAAATTGTCCATAAATATATCTGACACATGCCGCAATATTAACATGATTTAAGGGAGGGGTTTTTGGAAATAGATCTACCATTCTTTCAGCTAAATCATTAAATTGCTCCTCATTCAGAAATGGCAATAAAAAGAAAATATCTTTACCAGGAGAACCTATATACAAACCTCCTGAAACAGCCCCTTCTATCGGTTCTAAATTTTTTGGCATATTTCTAATATGAGTGCCCTTCATCGATTTAGTAAATAAAGACCATGACACTATTTTTAACAATTGTTCATAAGAAATATGAGATTCCATTTAATCTTCCTCAACAATTTTACTAAACTCGTCATAACAACTTTCTCCCCTTAAAGGGAACCCTAACTTATTAAGATCTGATATTAATTTATCATGCCTATTTTGTTGTTTTAAACGCCACTCCTCATTATGTTTGTTTTTATTCCACTCTCTTCCACATGATCTCTTTAAGTGCCACTCACAATAAATCTTATTAATATAAGAAATAGATCCTGTTTTAATCATATGCTCTAGCAAATCATATTCCTTCCCCTCTATATCAATCTTTAAAGTTATATCATCATCTTTGTTAAATTCTTTTATTATGTATTTAGAAAAATTAATTTGTTTTACAGATATACTTTTCATTCCTTCCTTTCTAGGAAATAAGCCAGAACCATCTGTTAACACTGATTTCTTTTCTTTTTTAATCTTCCACAAATAAAATTTTGATTTTTTAGTTATTGTTCCCACAGCAGCAGATATAATTTTTACTTTTTTTAGCCCCTTATATTTTCTACTCATTTTATTGAAACATTTAATAACGGGTTCAAATCCAATAAATAAATCTATTTCATCTCCCCACAAATGTATAGCTTTATCTAAAGTAGTACCTATATTAGCTCCTAGATCTATATAATATTTCATATTATCTCTTTCCAATAATTTCTCTAATTATAGATACATATTTTTGTGCCGTGATATTGATGTCTAAATCTTCCCTTACCTTTACCTTATCAAATTCCATTAAATCCCTAACTCCTTTTGCAACAACATCTTTACTTAAATTATCGACATTCTTCCGACTCATATATCTAGTTTTCCAAAATTTATCTACATCCAAAATTATCCCATTCTTACCCACAAGTTCCCTAGTTCCTCCCAGATTAGCACACAAGACATTTAAACCAGAAACTAATGCTTCTACTACTATATTAGGGCAAGCATCAATATGACATAAATGAATTAAATGATCACATGCCTTTAATATTGATAAAGTTTCATCAGGACTTTTCTCTCCTAATAAATGAATATATTTAGAATTAGATATTTTATCTATTTGTATATTTTTTCCTTGCACTCCAGAACCACCTATTATGTAAAGATGTTTACCAGTATTAGCCTTTAAAAAACCCTTAATAGTAGAAATAGGTCTTTTATTAGGATCCCATCTAGCACAAGTTGCAAAAGAACCAGGCTCTATATTATTATTTGGCTTAATCTTTTTTACATAATCAATATCAATTCCATTATAAATAATAGAATATTTTAAATTTTTACCATTGGGGCAGTCTGTCCTTAATCTAAGAACTCTCTTACACAACTTATAAGCAAACTTAGATTGAAACACAACATGTTCAGCTTTTCTAATAGCTTTTTCAATCGGTTTGTTGTTATATGTTTTATACTGATTTACATAATAACAACCATCTACTCTTAATATATATGGCTTTTTATGCTTATACACCTTCCGAATAAACGCCAATTCAATATCAAAATTATCTTCTGGATTATGGACTAGTTTTATACCATCTATCTTGTGTAAAGCTTTAATAAGACGATTCCTAAAAACGCCTGTACCACCTTCTCTAAACTTATCAATCTGTATAAAAAGTCTTATACTCATTTATCCCCTAACAATTTCTTAAAAAACAAGACATATTTTTCAGACACTTGTTTTATATATAATTCTTCTCTTCTCTCATATAATTGTTTGCCTTTATTTTCTTTTAAAAATAACATAGCTGCAGCTACTTCTTCTCTATCTAATTTAGGAGGACTGTATAAATCAACAGGATTAAATCTCCATTGTTTATCTTTAACTCCGATACCAGAATACCTTCCAAGTTTTGTTTGCCCGCCGCTTTTAGTATACAAAACAGGACATCCCGCTACTATAGCCTCAACCATAGAATTAGGACACCAATCTAACCATGTTAGATGTAGGCTAGCAAGAGATAAAGACAATAATTCTGTTAGTTTTTTACGATGCTGCCAACCAACATATTTAATTCTAGGATGAGTATACTTCTTCTTAGGATTCCCTGTCACAATTAAATCAGCATCTATCCCCATTTTTAATGCTTTTGTGAAACACTTAACAGTATCTTTAAGCCTCTTATGGGGTCTCCATTTACTATTCGCTAAAAAGAAATTTTGAGGATTTCTGGGCAAAAAATCAGACGGATCAGCTCCATTAGGAATTATAGCAAAAGGAACATTCGTAATATTTAAAAATTTACGATATGCTTCCTCACAAAATATTCCTTGGTAAATCAAAGCATCGCTCATCTTAATCGATTGAACAATCTTCTTATTTTTAGATTTATAATCCCATCGAGTATTCATTATTAATCCATCAACTCTAAGGATATTCAAGGATGCTTTCTTATTAATCTTTTCCCCTGGCAACCTCACAAAAACATCAGGCTTCTTATTATCTATAACAATCCCTCTTCTCTGCATCTCCTTAGCTAACCTTATGATAAACTGACTTTTGCCATCTGTAGCTTCTTCTTTGGCAATTGGATCAAAACTAAAACCAACTTTTAAATTTCCCATCTAACTCCTTAGTAATTCTAATCCACTTAAATCTGTTTTTCTTTGCTCTATTAATCCCAAAACATGCTTTTGAAGTTTTTTATTAATTTTTGCTTTTTCTTTTGAACAATGCATTTGTTTAGGATGTCTTCTATAAAGAGCAACATCCTTATTTACCGTTCCTATCTTAAAAAGACCTGAATTAAAAACTCTCGCAAAAAACTCCCTATCACTTTTACACCACAAAGTTTCATCATATAAACCTATCTCTCTATGTATCTCTTTTTTTAACATAACCCCCTGAGCATGAACATACTTATAAACTTTCTTTTTCTTCCAATCGTCCCATATTTTACCTCTTCCCAAAGCTTGTCCTCTTTTATAATTTAAACAAGGACCATGTACAAAATCATAACCCTTAATTAATTTATTATATCTAACAGAAATTCCATCATTAATTAACATATCATCAGCATCTAACATAACTAGAACTTCTGAAGAACAATTTTTAATCCCCACATTTTTAGCATGAGAATAACCCTGATTCTTATCAAGACGTATATATTTAACCCTCTCTCCCTCATATTTCTTAATAATATCATAAGGACTATCAATAGAGCAGTCATCAACAATGATTATCTCCGACTCTTTAAAATCTTGTTTTAAAAAAGACTTTATGCATTCTTTTATGTAATCTCTATAATTATATAAAGTTGTTATAACAGAAACTTTAAACATTTTATTTCTTTCTAAATAAACCTATATAACCAGTAGCACTATTGTTTTTAGTCCAACCTTTATTCTTTGCGCTCTTTACAACTTTCTTATCCTTAACAACACTGATCACCGAACTAATTTTTTTATCCAAATCTCCTCAAAATTACAAAATAATTCTCTCAAACCACTATCTGTAAATCTCCAATAATCTTTAACTATTCCATTCGATTTCGCATGAAAAGGAAACATAAAAGGAACAACAACAAAAATATATTTATTACTAACATTCTCTAATTGTTGAGCTACTATAAATGGATTTTTAACATGCTCTAACACAGAAGTACATAATACTAAATCAAATTTTCTATTTAATGAAGACAAATCGTGCAAATTCATATTAAAATGATTATCTCCAGATTCTCCCCTATTACTATCTAAAGTATAATACTCTACAAAAGGAAAATAATCTTTATATAATTTCCCCTGATTATCATTCTGAGATTGACTTCCTCCAGCATCTAAAACAGTTTTCACTCCTTCAATCTTAGATATTTCTTCTCTTAAAATTATATTATGATTAAGCCTCAATGAACTTATTTTACTATTTCCTTTACATTTAATTTCCATTAACAACTTTCCTAATTAATTTTGCATATTTATTAACAACAATATCTATACTAAAGATATTTACATCTGGTTTAGTTTTAATCTTTAGCAAAGAATTGACACCTTTTGCTACTAAAGAAGATTTAACATTATCTAAATCCATTTTCCTTAAAAGTTTCCCTTTCCAAAATTGATCAACTTCCAAGATAACTCCATCAGGTCCAACGAGTTCCCTAGTTCCTCCTAGATTAGTACATAGAACATTCAATCCACAACTCAACCCCTCTATCACAGCATTAGGACAAGAATCAATATGACACAAATGAATTAGATAATCACACGCTTTCATAATAGATATTGTTTTTTTATTTGACATCTCTCCTAGTATATGAACATACTTAGAATTATATTTCTTACTTAATTCATTCCCCCCCAAGCCTCCTCCACCAATGATATATAAATGTCTATTAGTTCCCGCCTTAAGAAATCCTTTTATCATTGATCGAGGACGCTTATTTGGTCTCCATCCAGCACAAGCCACAAAAGAACCCGGTTCAATCTTCTTACTCTTTTTAATAGAATTAATATAATCCCCATCTATACCATTATATATAATAGAATGATTTAAATTCTTAACGGAAATACCATTTTTACTTAAAACACGATCACATAATTTAAGAGCAAAATTAGATTGAAAAATAATATGACTCGCTAAAGACATTGACTTTAACATTCCTCTATTTCCTGATTCCCTCCCTTTTTCATAATAACAACCATCTACTCTTAAAATATATGGTTTATTATGCTTCTTTATTCTCCTAATAAAAGCAATCTCCAAGTCACAACCATCAATAGATTTAGTATTTACTTCTATATCATCTATCTTTCCCAAAGCTTCTATAAGACGAGACCGAAAAACTGCAGGACCAGCTTTAAATTTTTCAGTTTGTATATGAACTCGAATAGACATATTATTTATATTTTCGAATAGAATAACATTTTATATTTCCTTTTTTCCTACGATCAGAAACCTCTTGAATAACTTTCGACCAAACCTTTCTTAAAGGTTCATTGTGAACAATAGGTTTCTCTCCTCTATTTCTTGTCCTATATTTATAACATACTTTATTAACAAACAGGCCAGGAGACAACTCTTCTAATCTATAACCTAAATATTTGTCAACACAACATCTTAGTTTTTTCTTAAAAAGAGTATTTCTTTTAGGAACTCTATCAGAGAAAGTTCTCCAATGGGAATATCTATGAACTTTTTTCTTAGCCATATCCAACAATGTCTTGTCCTTATCAGGAGGAGCACACCAGCCCTTTTTTATAACCCTATCCATACGCCTATTATATTTATTATATTGAGTGTATATCCAACCTATTTCTGGAAATTTTTCATAAATAGAAGAAACATATTCACAAGCAAAAGGCTCTAAAGCATCATCTGAATCTAATACTCCAAAATAATGTCCTGTAGCATTTTTCAAAGATAAACGATAAGAAGATCCACAATATAATTTTTTAGGAGCATCAATAAATTTGAATTCTATATCTCCTTTCTTATATCTAATAGATATATCATCAATCATACCTAAAGTCCCATCTGTTGATTTGTCATTAACTATAATATGTTCTATTGGTCTATATGTTTGAGCAATAACAGAATCAACCAAATCAGGTAGATACCTAGCACAATTATAAGAAGCAGTTAATATGGTAAATTTTTTTTTCATAATTAATCTTCTAAAGTAAGAAAAAACCCTGTTAATTTAAAATCATAATTTTCAGGAATTCTTCTTACATTAAAATCATGACTCCTAAAAAAAATCTTCCCACTCTCCTAGAGACCAACAAGTAAGATGAAGAGATTTCCTAGCATCTTCTCCAGGAAAAGGCTTTATTAAAAAATATTTTTTTGTAATCCTTTTTGCTTCTTCAATCGCATCATCTAGATCTTCAGTTCTTAAATGTTCATATATGTCAGTAGCAAAATACAAATCAAATGATTGATCAGGAAAAATAGAAAGATCTGTAACAGATGCTACATGAGCCTTAAACCCCTTTTTTATACATTTGTTAACCGCTAACTGAGAAACATCAACTCCAACAACATCAATATTATGTTCCAACCAGGATTTAAAAGTTTTTCCCCTCGCACAACCAACATCTATTACTTTTTTAATCTCTAAATTTTCTTTCCTTGCCAAAGCATAAAAAGCCATCAAAGAAGTCCAAGATGTAGTAAATTGAGTAGAATATTTTAACTTTTTTTTTCTAAACAATGGTTCATAAATATTTTGATAAAACTCTAATGTATTTTTCATATTTTATGAACCTTAATGGGAAAAGGTTTATAATTATATTTTTTTCTTCTATTATGAGCTTTTTTAACAACATTTTTCCAAACATCCATAGCATGTTTAGTCGAAGAAACAGACTCTTTAAAACCAACAGGATATTGACGATAATTATAACAGACCCTATCAACAAACATTCCTGGTCCAAATTCTTCTAATCTATAACCCATATATTTATCGACAGAACACTTCATGTCCTTACCAAACAACTTATCAGGTTTTTCTATTTGTTGGTTAAAAGTTCTCCAATGCCCGTATCCATGTATCCCTCTATCAGCAAGAGACAAAAGGCTCTCTCCTTTATTAGGAGCACAACAAAAGCCCCGTCTTTTTACCTTCATATTTATATCACATATTTGAAATTGAGTATATATCCATGCCGTTTTAGGATATTTCTTATATAATCCCATAATATATTCCACAGCATCATCAACTAACATATCATCAGCATCTAAAACTCCCACATACGAACCTGTAACATGTCCTACAGCAAGCCAATAAGAAGACCCACAATATAATCTTCCTGTATTATTAAGAAGCTTACATCCTATACCTGCCTGGTCAAATTCTTCAACAAATGACATCAAAAGATCCAAAGTCTTATCTGATGAACAATCATTAGCAACTATAACTTCAAGAGGTCTATATTTTTGTTTCAAAATAGAATTAGCCCAATCTCTTATATATTTCTCTTTATTATAAGCAGATGTTAAAATAGTAAATTTATCCTTTTCTTCTTTCATATTATCCTCTACAATAATTTCTGACACTTTTGTAATAGTTTCTGGGACTTCTATAACTGGTTTCTTTTTTCCTATAATATCATCAACTAAATCTATATATTTATCAGCAGCAAACTTAGCATCTAGATTTTTTTGAAAATGCTCTTTTGTCGTTTTCTTTAACATCTCCAGCTCTTTAGGATTAGAACACAATCTACTCAGTATTTTTCTTCCATCTTCTTTACTTTTAAAAACATAACCATTAATCCCATTTTTAATAATTTCCTTATTACCATAATGATTACTACAAATAACAGGAACTCCACAACACAAAGCTTCTAAAATAGACATACTTATTCCCTCATCTTTTCTAGTCTCATATAAAAACAAATCCCAACCTTTTAAAATTGAAATTTTAGTATGAAAATTACTAATAAGCCCCAACATATTAACCTTATTACCTCCCTTAGATGCCCTGTGAGCAAAAGACCTCGCTCTTGAAACATAAGGTCCATCTCCTATATATTGATGAATCATTTTTTTAGGAAGTTTCACACTTAAACACCACTTAATCCAGTCATCTGAATGTTTCCAACCACAAATCCTATTTATTCTTCCTGTTAATAAAACATCATTACTACAACTTCTCTCTGCTTTTATCTTGTCATATGGTTTAGAATTAACACCATTATGAATGCTAACAACTCTTTTCATTTTAGGATACCATTTCTTTATCTTCTTTTTCATATGGTAACTAACGGCAACCATAGCATCACAATAATTAACATTTCTCCAGCTAGTTGAATTAAAAAGAGTATGATTAATAACTATAACTGGAATTTTATCCTTTTTAATTGCCTTAACAATAGCAGGGGCAGAACTTGCCAACTTATGATAAAAAACAATAGGATTTTCTTTACCTTTTACTTTTTTTAATATATCTTTAATACCTTTCTTAACCACATACTCCATACCAAAAGATGATACAAATTTTCTATCAGATCTCCTATCATCATTAGATATTATAAGTTGTTTATAAGACGGATAGTGTTTATTGATAGCATAGTAAAGCTCAAAGAGCATAGATTGTGCCCCACCGATTCCTAGATTTCCTATGACGTGGCAGATCGTTACCATATTTTCCCTCTCTGAATTTTATCCTTTTTTCTTATATTGTCCACTGCCCACAATGGTTGAAGATTTTCTAGTCTCCAACACATTCTAAATTCTACATCTCCTATACTTTTAATTTGAAAAAATGATTGAGGAATTATATGATCAATATGCCATTTTCCTCGATTTCCCCAAGTCATTCCTGGCTGGAATAAGCTTTCTAAATGATCTCTCAGCTCTTGAGATGTATAACCTACTAAATCTTCCCAATGATTACCATTCTTACTTAAATTATTTTTCTTTAAAGAAAGACGAATAGATCTTGACATATTATTATTAAATCTATATATAGGATCTTTCCATCTTTTCTCATCATATTTTTTATAATTCTTTCTCATTCTTTCTCTAACTTCTGGCCTACTCCTATACTCCTTCTTCCTTTTTGCTATCCTCTCCTTATGCTTTTCTTCATATTCTTTGCTATATTCTTTAATATATTCTTTATTGTTTTCTCTCCACCTTTTTCCATTTTTCCTATATTTTTCTTTATTCTCTTCATAATATTTTTTAAATTTTATCCTTATTTCTTCTTTATTTTCTTCATAATGCTTTTTACTACATTCTCTCCGTTTTTCTTTATTTTCTTTAATATATTCCGTTATATACTTATTATACTTTTCCTTATTTTTCTCCATCCATTTTCTACTAGTCTCCAATATCTTTTCTTTATTCTTCTCATAATGCTTCTTGCGTCTTATTCTTATTTTTTCCTTATTTTTTTTACGATATTGTTTTAGATATTTTTTACGTTTTTCTTTATTTTCCCTATTTTCCCTATTTTCCTTATTTTCTTCATAATACTTCTTACGCCTTATTCTTATTTTTTCTCTATTTTCTTCATGATACTTTTTGCATCTTATGTTTATTTTTTCTTTATTTTCTTTATAATATGCTCTCTGGAGTTCTTTTCTCCGCTTTAATTTTTCTTCTTCAGACTTTTCTATTTTATTCTCCATAACCTACTTCCCTCCCTTTTTATCTTTTGCGTATGTATCTATATGTTGATCCAATACACGCCTGATTAAAGAAGAAGCTGATACTTGGAGTCTCTTAGCCTCTCTCTTGAAAAATCTCTTTTGTCTTTTAGTAAAAAATATTTGTGTTCTTATCATATCAAAATTCCTATATATGTAGTTTAATACATATATTTATTTCGACATGAATAGAGAAATATCCTTTTTTATTTTATTTTTGGGCAAAAAAAAGCCCAACAGATTATATATCTGTTAGGCTTCGCCCTAATAAGTTTATTTCATTATATTCATTCAATTTTAGGTTGAGGAATATTTTTATATAAATTCTTAATTTGGGATTTTAGCATATCGGATTGTTTTTCGGGACTTAATTCTAATTCAATATCGTCAAGGGTATACATCCCCCCAGTTAATGGGTCCACAATAACCATTCCTATTAACCCACCAAAAATAATATTTCCAAAATACCAACCTTCAAGACCTTGTTCTATTTTTTGATTAGTAGTTGTAAAGCCTGCTTTACTCATACTCAAAGTATAGTCTCCTGCTTTAAACCAACCAGAACCCCTTTTCAATGAAACATTTGTAGGAGTTATCCCTTGTTCTATAATATTTCCTTTTCTGTTTCTGATAGAGAAATTAGCACCTTTTGGTATGCTGGAAATATTTATAGTCTTATCTGCCCCACAAAAAATCGAAGCACAACCTGATGAAATTACTACAATCAACATTAACATTAAATTCAACAACATCTTCTTCATTTTACAAACTCCTAAAAAATATTAATTAATTTACTTCATATCCCTATAAAACTATAAAATTTCACTTCAGTGAAAATAAAAACCCTCATATTGGGCTAAAAAAGCCCTAGATATGAATAGTTGGGTTTTCTATGCCGCAACTATGAAAGATTTGACGAGCAGATTCAATAGTTTCTTGACTAGTTGCTGATACTCCTTCCCACTTATTAGCAGGAAAAATTCTAAGAAGATGAACAGGAATTACAGGAGCATCTCTCTTCTGCATTAAACACACAGAAGCTATTCTCTGAGCAACCTTATTCATAGACTGGAGCTGATCGTTATAAACTGGAACACTAATTTCTAAATGAACTCCACTTTTAACAGCCTCTTCTAATCTCTCTTTTATAACATATTGGCTAACACCACAAATTTCTTTATATGCTCTTTCATGCCCTTTAAAATCTACATTCACGGCATCAACAACTTGACATATTTTTTTCCAAGGCTCTTTATTAACAAAGGCATTTGTTTTTATCACAAATTTTAAATTATTCTTATGACATTCTTCTGCCAAATCCAATAGATATTCATATTGAATAATAGGCTCATTATAAGTCATACAGACAGATGCACACTCTCTCTTAATAGCCATTTTAATAATTTCATTAAGAGTGAATATAAAACTTTCATGATACTCATTAGTTTGACTTATATGAGAATTTTCACAAAATTTGCAAAATAGGTTACACCCGAAAGATCCCACAGATAAAGTTTTTGTACCTGGCAAGAAATGAGTAATAGGTTTCTTTTCAATAGGCTCAACTGCTATATTTGTTAAATGACCATAAGCATCTAAATATATTTTTTCACCATCTGATTTTCTGACTAAACACTTACCAGATTCACCTTCTTTTAATACACAAGAATGAGGGCAAAGAAGGCACATCAGTTTGCCATCTTTGCCCTCGCAAAGGCGAGAGTCCCCGCTAATCGTCTTTACTTTCCTTTTTTTGTTCTTTCCAGGCATAATATACTTTACACCAACCTTCTATCAAATGATCTACTTCGTGTTGAATAATAACGCTCTTTAATTCTTGAAACTTCTCTGTTTTTAGATTATTTTCTTCATCTTTATATTTAACTTCAATATCTTTAAGTCTTTCAACAGGAGCTTGTATTCCTGGATAAGAAAGACAGCCTTCGATACCTCTAATAGTTTCTTCGCTTTGTTCTACTATCTCTGGGTTAATTAATACAGAGATCTTTCCTCTCCAACCTCCAGGTCTTATAGCAATTATCTTTTTAGTATAGCCTATTTGAGGAGCAGATATACCTATCCCATCTTTAGTAGCTTTAAGAACCTTTGTCAACTCTTTAATTATCAAAGAAACATCTTCTTCACTATCAACCAAACTACATTCTGCTTCTAAAATAGGATCATCAAACTTCCTTATTTTAGATATCATCTTTTTTCTATACAACACTCCATCATTCTTAATCTTATTTCTTTCTCTTTTACTTGCATTTGCTCTTGCTTTCCCTTTTAATCTACCCATATCTTAAAAATTTCTCCTCAGTCTAATTTTAATTTTACCCTCTTCCTCTTTTCGGGATTTTACTGAAAATTTTGCCCTACGCTTTATAACTTTATCTATCTTTTGTTCTGCATAGGTTTGTTTGAGCTTACCCATTTTAAATCTACGCCTATCCATATCATCGATATGCATCTTGAAGCCACCTTTTTCTTGTCTTTCAAAACCAACAGCACCATAACCTCCTACTTGACCCTTGCTAACCACGATATGTGCCTTTGGTTTTACTCTGTCCTGATAATATGTTTGCAATTCAACAGATTCTTTGTGAACTACAGGTTTATATCCCATTTTTTTTAGGGCACCCACAAGACAATCTTCTTCTCTTAACTCAACATCAATAACTGTAAACTCCGACATACCAAGATCCTTTACCTATTAAATTAACGTTCTTACTTTTAACTTTATTTTTCCATCTTTAGTAAGAGTCCTTGATCTTAAAGACATCCTAGAATTCTTTCTTACTTTTCTCATAACAAATTTTTCAGAATAAGTTTGTTTTAATGTTTTTAATTTAGCACCCTTATCCCTCCAAGCTCCATCATATTGAGAGGCATGAAGTTTAAAACTCTTATCAACCCTCTCAAAACCAACATCGTTGCTGGCACTGCCCACTTGTTTACGAGGAATTATAATATGTGCTTTCTGCTGTCTGGCATCTCCTTGATAACCTTCTAGCTGTCGAGCTTCAGCACTTACTACAGGTTTATAACCCATTGATTGAAGAGCTTCTATCAAAACACTTTCATTCCTGAATTCAACGTCTACTACTCTATATTCTGACATTTTAATTTTCCTATTATATAAATTAAAATACTATAACTAAAACTTATAGGCCATAATAGCACATTAAAAAAACACTTGCAAATCCCACGATCTTCATTGGCAGTAAAATCTAGTTGACAGATTCTTTCCCAAAAAAAACCTAGATATAAATAACAAAATAAATAAAACACTTTTATTTCCCCTCATACTGAGTTGTGATAGAGTCTCTATATACTATCTTATCCCAGTTTTTCATCATTTCCCTAAAATCCCCAAAAGAATATATAGAACAATAAGGATTATTGACTGATCTATTAATTGTATTATCAAAGGTAGAATACCTTCCTTGTAAATTGCTAATATCTATCTTTCTATCAGAAGACAAAGAAATCCATTCCCAAGAATGCTGTCCAGGAGACACAACCACTTCCTTCAAAATTTCTTTCAAATTAAAATCCATTACACGAACATAAGTAAATTCTTTAGAAATATATTTTATATTCTCCCCTGTATTAGGTTCTAGTATTTCCATTTGTTTCCCTCTCTTTTAAAATGTGCAAAATAAACTCATAAACACAACCCTTCCCTCCTGGATAATTCGACACATAATTACTATTCTCTTTAGCCTCCTCTATAGCATCAGAAGGACAACCTGTATAATGTGCTTTCTCCATACATTCAATATCATTTTCTGCATCACCCATATAAGCAACATTATCCCAAGAAAATTTTTCTCCAAAACAACCTAATGAACTAAGAACAAGGAACCCTATATCTCGACATTTATCATCTATTCCTTGAAACAATATTAGACTCTTCTCATCAAAACATTTCTTCCATATACTAGAACGAGATTTCTCTCTTATATTATTAATCCTTCTTAAAATACAATTATCACTAGATTGACTAATTATAACCACTTTTATATCATTCTTCAACAGTTGCTCTAAAGCAGAAAAATCTCTAGTATAAAAAGATTTAGTTGTAACCCCTTTACTATTAACCTGATAGATACCATCGGTAAGGACCCCATCTAGGTCGAAACAAACAACTTTTATATTTTTAAAATTAATTGACACAATTTGTCCCCTCTTCTTTTAAAATATATTTTTTCAACTTAAAAATAGTACTGATACCTTTTACCCCGATATATGTCCAAAATGCATCTTTACTTTTATTACCCGTTCTTTTGTCTAATCTTCCCTTACTTATTCCATCAGTGTGAGATATTTTATGAAAATCCATACAACGAATAAAAGCATCATATACTGACTTTGTTACATTAGAAAATGTTATATTTCTAATTATTCCTTTTCTAGTTTTACAACAACCATCAGAATTTATTAAACCAACAACCGTATTTATATTATTAATTATTTTCTTAGTAGGAAAAGGGTTACTATTAAATTTGCTTCCTTCCCACAACATATCATATTTCTTTAATAAATTATCTGGCAAAACAAAACCTATATTTAAACAATTACAACTCTTATCGCGTTGATCATAAAAATTTATTTCCAATTTATTCATAATATTTTTTGCCAATTCTATCATATCTACTTCTTTTGAATTAAAAGATATATTAACTCTAGTCGTATTTTTTTGATCCCTTTTTCTGAGATGTCCGTCTCCAAGTATTAATCCGAATAAATAAGACACTTCATCAATATTTTTTTTAAAAGTATCATAAAGAATATCGTATTTTTTTAATACATATTGATCCCGACATCTCATATTACAAAAATTATTTTTCTTATTAATCAAAGATGGATATTTCTTTATATTTTTTTTACAAAAAGAACAAATAATACATATCTTACTATCTGTTTTATCCCATCTCCTTTTAGATAAAGATACCTGTGATTTTAAATTCAACTTACTTCTACATGATTTACACAAAATCTTTTTAAGTTTTCTATATTTTACATACTCATATAAAGTTTCCCATTCTTTCATACAATCGTCACATTTAACCGAAACAACCTGTCTTTTAACAATCTCTCCTGTTTTTTTATTTCTCTTATAGCTCTTTTTTTTAATTAGCATTAATAATCTCCGTTAAAATCCCATCTATTACTAATACTAATTTCTAAATATAATCAAATACTCCTTCTTTTATTTTTATTTATAATTCATCACGACAATATTATACCATTTTAGAAATCACTTATTTTATGTCGATATAAAGATATGAAAGATTTTACAGTTATAGCAGAAATAGGGGGAACTCACATTGGTTCTCTAGAAAGAGCAAAGAAGCTTGCCCTTCTTGCTAAATTGGCAGGAGCAGATGTGCTAAAAACACAAAAAAGAAATCCCAAAGAATCAGTAAAAAAAGAATATTGGTATAAACCACATCCTAATCAATTATTTAGCTATGGAGACACCTATCTTGAACATCGTATCAATTTGGAACTCTCAATAGATAAACACAAGGAATTAAAGAAATATTGTGAAAGCATAGATATTGATTATTCCACTTCCGTATGGGATATAACAAGTGCCAAAGAAGTTATCTCTCTTAATCCAAAAATGATAAAAATACCATCAGCATGTAATAATAATTTTGATCTTCTCCAACTACTATATGATGAATATGAAGGAGAAATTCACATCCCACTTGGTATGACTTCTAGAAAAGAGAGAGTTCGTTTATATTTCCAACTACAACATTTCAAAAATAGAATTGTAGTTTATCATTGTGTTAGTGGTTATCCTGTCCCATTTGAACAACTTCATTTACTAGAAATAATAGAATTAACAAAAATGTTCGATAAAGTAGGTTATTCTAATCATTCAGCAGGAATAGCCACAGAACCAGTGGCCTATTCATTAGGTGCCAGATGGTTCGAGAGACATGTAATTGATGACAGAATGTTCCATCACACTGACGCTGCGGCAAGTCTAGAGGCACAAGGTTTATCTAAAATGATTAGAGATATAAAAGCAGTATCTAATGCCCTTACTTTCAAACCAGAGGAAATAGAGGAGATAGAGCAAGAACAAAGAGACAAACTTAGGTCTGATTAAGATGGAAGTTCTTTTCCTTCCAAATAGTCTCAATTCTGGCTATTTCTTTTTTTATCTTTTTATACATATGGGGTCTTCCAGCATTCATACCTTTCATGCCCACAGTTTGTTGTCTTACCTCAAACATCTGCTTATTCAAATCTTCTTTTCTCTGAATCAACTCTTCAGGTGACATCCATCTAAGTTCTTCTAATTTCTTTTTAGTTGCTCTCATTTTTTCTCTCCTCTTCTAATTTTTGTGATATTAGTTCTTTCCTTACTTCCATTAAAGCTTCTCCAAGCCAATTAGTTCCTCTCCATTGGTCTCGATCATAGATCCTCTCATCAGAAGCCCCTAAACCTATTCCCCATATACAATCATAAGGACTAGCTTCAACTATCTCCTTATCTCCAGTCTCCATTAAGAAATCATACAAATCAGGATGTTGAGTAAATTTTGCAAGATTTGCTTCATAAACAACTTTTCTCGCTATTTCCTCCCACTCATCTTTATTAAAGTTCTTAACTTTACGACCTATTGCTTTTTGCTTTGAGGGATCACTCTCTATCATAATCTCCTCATAAGCATCTGTATCATGAAACAATGCTGCTTTAGAAGCCATCATATATTGTTCATTTGTGCAGTATACCACTTTGTTTATTTCTATGTCAAAATTTGCCCACTGAGAACATGTACCTCCCCAGAAAAAATAAAAATTATCCTTACTCATTTTCATAATAAACTCTCCAAATTTTTAACTTCTGCCATCTTCTCAATATGATTATAAACTTTTTTAATCCAATCCATAAACTCTTCTTTGGACAGAACATCTTTTGCCTTATTACAAATTTTACAACATGGAACACAATTCTCAACTTCATAACCCCTACTATTATCAACCCTATCTATACCGCTGTAAAAATAATTTCCATTTGAGAAAAGAGGTGCTGATAAATTAAAAGGATCAGAACCACAATAAAAACAATTTTGAGTTGTTAAATCTTTAAAAACCTCTTCATTTAATTCAAATAATATCTTCTTTTTTCTTGCTCTTATCTTATATTGAGAATAAACACTTTTCATAGCGGCATATCCACATGGCTTCCTGTTAGATTTAGAAGCCATTTCTTTTGCTAAACATCCGCAACTTTTAGTGCTATTTTTAATCTTAGATAATGAACCTGAAAATATCCATTTTTTATTACCACAACTACAATAACATAACCATTGTGTTACTTCAGATTTACCAGATTTTTTTCTTCTATATTGTTTACTAACCAATAGTCTCCCAAACTTCATACCACTTAAATCCTTTACTCCTTGTATATTTTTTCCCTTATAACAACCACAGCTATAAACGTTAC
>Ga0222679_1000111_pt1 | contig 34677 bp, 65 predicted proteins | sample AntAcemetagen939_FD_179843 | JGI IMG/M metagenome (GOLD analysis project Ga0222679, IMG submission 179843) | Saline water microbial communities from Ace Lake, Antarctica - #939 | ecosystem: Environmental > Aquatic > Non-marine Saline and Alkaline > Saline | place: Antarctica: Ace Lake...
CCCAATTATTATCTAATACTTTACTACAAATAGGGCATCTAGTATATCGCAGTGCAACCATCATAGGGTCATCAGTACATTTAACTATTACTGGATATTCTTTCATTGGGGGTTCAGTTTTAGTTTTCTTCATATAGTTTTTCTTAACTCAACCATCAAGGTTTAAAGTAGCCGTAGCACTTTTAACTCTATCCTTTAGGTTAAGTCAGTAGTATTTAAACACTTAATAAGTGGGAAAATATCTAAAGTCTTTTAGACTTTATTAGTTTCACAGGGGTGTTGGTAGTTTCCCACTTCCGCTATCTTAGTCGAAGAATGTTCTTCTGACAGCGTTAATTTACCAACTTATCATTTGTCTATTCAATACCATTTGTTGTATTTTCTATTGTCATATTGTTTATTATAATCTAAAAGGTCGTGTCAAAATGAATTATTAAAGGCTACTAATTTCAATCTCTATGTTTTGTATCTTATCTAGTGCTTCATCTATGTGGATTGATATATTCCCTTCTTTATCTGTTTCTCTGTTAAATAAATCTAATTCAGGGAATCTAAATGTTACGTATATGTTTTCTCCACTCGTTTCATCTTTTTCAAATTCTTGATAGGATTTTCTTGCGTGATGAACACACAGTTCTAATTGACGTAAAAAATGTTCTATATCTCCATTTTGATAATCGTTTGGATTCGGTAAAGTTATTTTAACCATATGGGTTTATTGTTTAACTTTGACACGACTTGTTAAAGTACAAAAAAAACCGTCAAAAAGACAGCCTTATATATTCTCCTTTATTAATTGTACATTCAAGCAATTCATACAATTATTTATTTTAAAATTGTTATACGAGTAGAGTAGTCTTGACCACTCTATCGTTCACAATATGCAATCGGGTACTTATAGTACTCTCTGCACTGGTATTAGTATACAATAGTATATCAAATAAATCAATTATTACTAACCTTAGCACTATAATGTGTTACCTTTAAAAGTTATCAACACCCCTTAGGTAAAGTTAATTCATAGGCTGTTGATAGTTTTACTACTTCAGGTCTACACATTACCATAGCCATATAAGATTGTAAGTCCATTTCCCTCCATAAGTATTTATCCCATCTCTCCTGTTCTTTGTTTACAGCTTCCCAATACTTCTCTCTATTCTTTTGGTATAGTGATTTTTTATGTAACATATATAAGCATTATATATTATTAATTAGCAAGTAGTTAAGTTCTCTTCTCTTATATATTGTAACCAAGTTTCTTCGTTTATACTTCTTTTCTTTCTGACAGCTTCTTCTGTTGGTAAAAATCTTTTCTCTTTATTTTGTATAATACAACGCACACGCTTTACATTATCTTCTCTAATCTTCTTAAGAGCTAATGTTGATATAAACCATTTACCATTGTCTTCAAACATTTCATCAGGCATATACTCTTGTATTATTTGAAAAGTTAGTTGTGCATCACAATTTCTAGTTGGGGGGTATTTATCTAGTATAAACAAAACTTTGTCTTTTAATCTCCTTTGTTTTATATTGTTAAGTTCTTTATTCATATTATTTATTTATATTATATAAATATTTATCTCTTGTTTCTACATCTATAACTTTTATATATTCACCATTTTCATCAAGGTAAAAAAATTCTCCAAAATGATTTGCGTAAGCAACAATAACTCCTTTTTCATTCTCATAACCATAATACATTGGTTCTTTTGGTTTAGATAAAACTACAGGCTCTTTTTTTATTTCATTTATTGCTTCATTTAGTAATTCATCTGTTACATTGTATTTATCTGTTGTTTCAGTTAATTTTACTTGAGTACACCCAGCTAAAAGTAAGATGATGGGTATTATTAGTAGTTTTTTCATATAGTTAAATTAGTTTATTTAAAATATGTTCTCTACACTCGTTAAAACCCTCTATTTCACAATTAAAAGCTACATCAGTTAAATTCTTTGCTTCATATAATTTCTTCTTCTCTGGTATCATTCCCTTAAATTCCTTCTTTAGTTCATCTTCCCTTTGTTTGATAACTTTGTGTATGAATTGTTTAATATCATTTCCATCAGTATCATTGTCTATTAGTGTATTTTCATTTTCAAAAGAATATTCCATAAACTGCTTATCAAATTCTTCTTCCCACTTATTATCAACAGTATTGTTAAGTTCTATGTTTGGCATATATTTTATTTTATAAGGCTTAAATACCTTTTAGTTTATTTATATAGGGTTAGACTAAAGTTTGTTGAGTCTTGTTTTCTGCCAATCTTTTTTTAGCAATCTCACAATACTTTTCATCTTTTTCAATCCCTATAAAGTTCCTTTTAAGATTTTGACAAGCTATACAGGTACTACCACTACCACAAGTAAAGTCTAAAACTAATTCATTTTCATTGGTGTATGTTTTTATTAGATATTCCATTAGAGCTACTGGTTTTTGTGTTGGGTGTAGTCCATTTTCCTTACTAAATTTTATTATTGATTTTGGATAATTTTTACCAGTTGTTTTATATTCATTCTTTGATGGATTAGAATGTAACCCCGCATATTTAACTTTATTTTTCTTGATAATATTTTCAATGGTAACTCCTTGTGGATTATATTTCATTGGCACTTTAGAGCCGTTAGATACTCCACTAACACCACTGCCGAATATTGATACATTTTCGTGTGATTTTAATGGTCTAAATTTAGCATCTAGAAACCCCATCCCCGATAATTTATTCCAAACCCAATCATACTTATAGTTCTTTATATTACTCATTCTTAAAGCACTACTAAAAGGTTCACTTCCAAAGAGTACTATTGCACCGTTTGGTTTTATAAGTTTATTTAATCGTTCCCACATAGCATCAAAAGGTATAACCGAATCCCAAGCACAATTTGTCGTGCCGTCAATAAGGCGGGTCGCAAATGACCGCATCAACAAGAATGCCTTCTGAAATGAGTTTATCCATTTCTTCTAAACACTCTCCATTGATTAGCCTGCAACCCGCCGATGTTTCGTTAAAACTTTTCATAATAAGTAATCTTTAATATTATTTTTCATATTATACTATTATCTTTGCATTTATCTTTTCAATTTTATAAATAGAAGCACTTTCAAATTCTCTGTCTTCTTCTCTTTCTACTTTTCTTTCTGCATCGTTAAAATCTTTAGCCATTACATAAGCTATCCTTAGGTCATTATCACATTCAGGATAGGTTAGTTCGTAGCTTACTTTAAAAATTTTCATAATGTTTTGTGTAAATATTTAAATACCATATACATAATTGCAACTGGGAAAAAGAACGATGTTATTATTTTTTGATACCATTTTATTTTTACTTTCATATCTTTTTTATTTAATTATTAATTTGTTAAATTAGTTTGATTGATTATTCCTTGTTTGTTTTTTTCAAACACTTCCTCTAAAATACTATCCCAACAATGCATTGGTCTGGTGCTCTCTAAGTGTTTATAATTTAAAGATATTTTTATTTCATTATCTTTATTTAACTCGTATGTGTCTAATACTATATAAACAGATGAACCTACTAATCTAACACCTTTAACTTCTGCATAGATATACCAATAATCAGTTCCGTTAAAATATTTATTCCTAAATCTCCAATAAGTACCTACAACTTTTTTTGCATCTTTAAAAAGACCTCTTTGTGATTTTTGTCTTTCAAGTTGCTTGATTTTATTATCTATAACTACTCTTTGTTCTATAAATGTTTCTAATTTTGTTCTCGTAATTGTATTTTTCATTTTGTTATTATTTACTATAATGATTTAAGTTAGTTATTATGTTTAGGGTTAAATATTTTTACAAACTTTTCTTCGCAATCTAAACATTTACAGGTAAAACAATCTTTCTCAAATTCTTCTAATCTTATGTAATTCTTGTGTTCACAAGTTATTATCTCTTCTTCTTTCATATTATTTATATTTATTATTAAATCTCTTTAACTTCTCATCAAATATTCTTTTAGCATTCGGACAAGGTTTATTATGGTCTATATAATTCTTTAATCCTTTAAGCATCTGTTCTGACTTTGCCTTATTACTGTCTGTGTGGCTCTCTATCGTCTTATAATCCCTATTACCTCCATAGTACTCTTCAAATACATTAGGAGTAGTAGAGGGGCTTTTATCAGGGTATTGGTCGTGATAATCTTTAGCAGATAATACTTTAGATATTGCAGAATACTTGAAGAAAGAACCATTAATAACAGTGCCTGGGTTTTTACTGTTAAGACTATCTAACATTATGAACTCCCCTTGTTTTTTAGAGACTTCTTTTACTGTCTTATCGTGGAATATAATGAAGTTTGTTTCTACTACTTCTATTGAAGGTTTATTATTCATAATATATATCACTTATATGTGTTAATTAAATTAATTACCCATTTCCATATTTTCTGATACCATTTTAATTTCTTTCTACGTTCTTTCATAGCCATAAAACCATACATCATTGCATCTACTATGTGATTGTCTTCTTGTAATAGTTTTGACTTTTCAACTATTAATGGACGTGATACTGCCATTGCATTTTTATCAGATAATAAATTAAACAAATTATTTAAACGTTCTTCACTGTAATTTCTTTTCATATTATAAATCGCTTATATCAACTACATTAACTTGGTTACGTTTGGCTTGGGCGGTAAGTGTATCAAACTTCTCTCTTAGTTTCTTTGTACTTAATATATTACCTTGCCAGAAACTATCGTTTTGACACCACTTAATAATAAATTCTATTTGTTGTGGTGTTCTGTTGTCTAGTATTCTCATCTTGTTTATATGAGTAGCCCATACGTCCATATTTGGGGTTTTAAAGGTAGGTAGTTGTATTTCTATCTCTTTAACCAATAAGAGGGATAATTCTCTATCTATTGGGTCTGTGGTTATAAGTTTAGTTGTTTTAGGTTTAGGTTTTGTTCTTCGTTCTCCATCTGCAAAACCTTGTGAATACTCTTCTACTAGCACACTGTATATATAATCAAAATCTTTTTTACCAACTCTTGCACCTATATCAAAGAAGTGGTCTATAATAGATTGTGCTTTTTTTTCTACTCCCATATTATTTTATTAATTAATTATATATCAAATTGTTCAAAGAAAAAGTTTATTTTCTTAACAGATTTAAATTCTCTTTGTAGGTATTCTTTGTGCTGTACATCACCTTCCTTGTATGTATCATCATAAAATTTAATCATAGCTAATTCAGCTGGGGATTCATCATCTTCTCTTTGCATTAATCCTAATGCTTTTCCTAATGCTCTCTCTTGATACCAAGTAACAAGAAACACTGCTTCAAAATTACCTGCTAAACCTTCAATAAATTCTCCTAGCCAATCTTCCATCTCTGATATCCTACAGTTATTTTTGTTAATTGTTTCTACTGCTTTTTTAAAATTCATATATTTTATATTAGTTTATTAAATGATTTAGTTCTCTACTTTTTCCTCTTCTTTTTTTAGTTCTATAATCGCTTCCTTTGTTCTCTTGTTAAAATCTAATGCAAGTTTTGGTAGGTTATTCTCGTATAAGTAGGCTATTACATCATTCACACATACTAGACTAAGCCCAGATATATCACAGCGTAAGTATAGTGTTACTCTTTCATTTTCTTTTAACATAGTTTTAGTTATTATTTTTATAAGTTTTAATTAGTTCTATCACCTCCCCAAAAAATAGATTCCAACTCTTATCCCTCTCTTTGCACTTAACAAGGTATTGGTAGGTCTTCTCGTCCATTCTAAAACCCCTTACCTTGTAGGACTGTTTCTTTTTGCTCATAACTTATGTTTAACAATTGTTTAACTATACCCCCATCCCCTTGTAGCATACCTAATAGGTTAGTATTAGTTGTGTCTAGTGTGTGTCCCACCCCTTAATCTCGTAAGGGTCAAAGTGGTTTGTTTATTAGTGTAAGGTAGTCTATTTAGAGCCGACTACAGCCCAAGGACTATTTTGTTATAAATTTTTTAGAGTCTTTCTATAAGCGGTAATAGTAACCAGCGGGGTTAAAGACTTAGAGCCATAAATGTATTTTTTTATGACAATTGCGACATAGTGGAACACGATTCATAAAATAGTTTGTTCCGCCGTGTTGTAATTGCACAAGGTGGTGAGTAACCTCAGCTTTTTTTAAACAAGCTCTGCACTCAACGTTTAGTTTGTATATTTTTTGTAGATTTTCATACTTTGCTTTCTTTTTCTTATAGTCTACAAAACGTTTAGATTTCTCGTTTGAAATAGATTTCATTAAGTCTATCTTTAGGCTGAAAGGATAATTTTTGTAATTCTTTTCACCTAAAATCTCATCTGTTTTATGTAATAATTGATAGTATCTATGTTTTGTAAGTGGCATATTTTAATAGATTGTAAAGACAAAAAAACACTTACATCTTGCGAGGAGCGTTGGAGTAAACGAATAGTTAAATCCGCAACTCCCTGCAAAGTGTAAATGTTTTGAAAACTAAATTGTTTTCTTTACATTTTACCACAAGATGGTCATCACTGACGGTTCTATAGTAGCATTATTTTAAAGTTTTGTCAAACATTTCCTACTACTTTAAAACCTTTTGTTTATGGGGGTTAATTTGGGTTATCCCCTTTAATATTTTGTAAACTTCTTTCATTGTATTTCCATTTGGTTTTTCCACACAAAAGTTTCTTAATTCTTCAATATCATAAATATATATTTTACCCTTGTACTCTTTAAACTGAATGATAGCTTCTTCGGTTCTAAATTCTCTTATTGGGACAAATAATAAAGCTGGGTGTCTCCACCAATCAAATTTAGCTTGTTCCAATAAATCTCTTTCAAACAATCCTTCTTTTATCTGTTCTTCTTTCATAATATTATATTACTGTTATTAGTCTATAAAATATTGTATCTTTTGTTTCTGATTTAGCTCCAAATATATATAGTCTTCCTTTATACTTACGATATTCCTTTGTAAAATATCCTCTATTATATGGTATATCTTTTATAAATTCTTTCATCACTTCTTTTTCTGATAATCTAGCACCTTGATTAAATGCTTTATGTAGATGAGTAAAAGCAATATCATTAAACACCCTTTCAACAAATCTTTCCTTTCCGTGTTTTGTCCAACCTATTTCTTCTTTCATATAATTATTATTAATATCTATTTGTTTAATGCTTTTATACATTCCCTAAAATAGAAGCTATGTAACAAGGTATATACCTCATCTGTTTCTTCACTTAAACTTATGTACCTACAATCTTGTAACCAGAATCTAATCATATGCAGTATTTCGTGGGCTAATGTTTCGTAGTTATTTTTTTTATCTATCCATATAAATACATTTAAGAAATCCTTCTCATCCTGATAAATAAATTTACCTATTGCTTCTGTTGGTTGGTAATTAGTACCATTCTTTTTATTAGCATAGTTTAAAAACTCTATCTCTGTACAATCGTAGAATAATCTACAATAGGTATGGAATGTTTTATCTTGTATGAGTTTTATTTTCATATATTATTTGTTCAACATTAATTTTAATAATTCCCAGAATGATAAATTCTTTTCGTGTCTTTTTAAAATTCTCTTTGCATTATTTATAGCATCTTCTTCACTACTAGCATTGTAAACAAAATCTGCAATATCATCTAATATCACATCATTATATTTACTTGTTGAGGTTGTAGCAGTATAATCCATTGTCATATATTTTATATTATTTGTTATATCACTTAGAAGAGATGATGAGAGTTTTTAGAACTCACCATCTCTTTATGCTTCCTAAGTGTTGTGTTTGATTAAATTATATTATACGAGAATAATTATATTATGTAGTGCCACCTCTACTTGCTCTTAAAGTATAGCACAAATTAAATAATAATGCAAGCACTTGACAGGTTGGGAGATTTTTGTTATACTTTTAATATATGAATACAACAAGATTATTAAACAAAAAATTTAGCAGACTAACTGTATTAAAGTTTTCACATAGACAAATAAAAAACAAAAGATATAGTTATTTTTGGTTGTGTAAATGTGAATGTGGTAGCATAAAGAAGATTAAAGATACAAATTTATTAACTGGTGCAACAAAAAGTTGTGGGTGCTTAAAAGGTGAATTTGGAGCAAAATTTTTAACTTCAAAAATATTTGGGACACACAAAACTCACGGAATGAGCAACACAAATTTTTATAGTATTTTTAAGAGTGCTAAACAAAGGTGCAACAACAAAAAAAATAAAGGTTACAAATATTATGGAGGTCGTGGTATAAAATTTTTATGGAAAACATTTATAGCATTTAGGGATGATATGTATGAAGAATATTTAGAACACCTTAAAAAAAATGGAGCAAAGCAGACTACAATAGATAGAATAAATAATGATGGTAACTATTGTAAAGAAAATTGTAGATGGGCTACAAGAAAAGTACAGTCTAATAACACAAGAAGAACTAATAAAAATAATAAATAATATGGTAAACAAACACGCAGTATTGCTAGGTTCAAAAGGAGGAAATGCTACACTTGAAAAGTATGGTAAAGAACACTTTGCAGAGATAAGTAAAAAAGGAAAAGAAACAATAGAAAAAAGATATGGTAAAGACCACTACAAGAAAATGGCAGAAAAAAGATGGTCTAACTATAGGGAAAGAAAGGCTAAAGAAAGCGAAGTATAAAAAGTTATACACAGGAACGATTGACAGTAGAATTATAATAGTGTAAGATACAGTCAGTACAAAGAACAGGTAGAACCTGCCAACTGTACAAAGGAGTATGAGGGAGTAGGAGAAGTGGTTAATAGTTACGACTATAACATACGACCGAAACCTCAAAGTTTATCAGAGAGAGAATATAGATAGTTTATTAATCCGCTTGTAGTAAATACTTAGTAGGCTGAGGTCTCTAAAGAGTTGTATAGTGAGGGGACGCCCCTTGCAACTCCGCTGGAATATTACAGCATTATTACAAGTAGACTAGTAAACTATCTAAGAGTACTACCAAGTACCATTTAATATAATAAGGAGAATATGAAACAAATCAACAAGGAACTACTAGAAGAGTTATTAAATTGTGAAAAGATATTCAATACAGAATTCAATAAATTAAGCTCTATACTATATTATATGAATAATAATGATACAGTTATGTTCAAATTAGAACAAGAAGATATAAAGATTATAGACAAAATTCTTAAACGCAATGGGTCAGAGTGTCAAAAATGTAATAACCTATTTTTACACAATCATCTTTTTTCTTATGTAGATGAAAGCAATGAAGCTATCACTAAAAATTCACCTGATTTATGTATAGATTGCTATAGAATTGCACACCCTAATTGTTAAATAACTTAAATATATGAGTAATAAAACGTTTTGGACAATGAAAAATGGAGAACAAATAGATGTAGATAAAATGAGTTTACAACATCTTAAAAACACTCTCAAACTGTTAATAAACAACGATTGTATTAACACCAATCCAGATGACCTAGAAACTGATGAATATGGTGGTCCAGAATTTTGGAAAGATTAAATACCTTTAGAGAGAGAATATAGATAGTTTATTAAATGTAGGTGTGATGTGTATTGATTAGCACGCTATATCCGATGAAGTAGGGTAGTCATCTGTCGGTCTAATAAGAAACCCTGTGTAGGTTTGAATCCTACCACATCTACATCTAGTAAACTATCTAAGAGTACATCAAGTACCATTTAATATAATTAGGAGAAAACAATATGGAGAACAAATTTAAAAAAGTAGTGTACTGTATTTACAAAGGAGAATTTAACTTAGCTTTAAGAATAATACTATGTTAAGCAAACTATGGAACAAACTCAATAAAGACCTCCCAGAGGTACATATAGAAGAGAATACAGTTATAACTGTTCCTATGCCCATATTTCAACGTTTAAAGGGTGTTGAGAGCCTAGAGTCAGCTACAGAAGAAGAATATTGGAGAGCTGATGATTTAGCTGATTGTGATATATACTTTAATAAACTTAAATATGCTAAATAATATGGATATAGAAAAAATAGTAGAATACTTTGAAGAAATAGCAGGAGAATGGAATGGAGATGAAGATGGTTATTTAGAAGATAGAGCTTCAATAGCTAATGAGATTTTAGACAAAATTGAAGAATTAAATGATATAAAATAATATGAATAAAGTATTTAAAATATCACTTAATGAACTAACCTCTCTTATAGAAGTATTAAAGACAGAGAAACATATTGTTAAACTATATGATTTATCTGATTATGATGATGTATGGGAGAAGTTAGAGAATATTACTAAAAAACAATACAAGTATATGTTATCCTTGATGTTTAACCATAGCTCTGACAATACAAAGAAGTTAATTAAAATGTTAGATGAATTAAATTTTAAAAAGAAATAATATGGAGAATAAAAAAACAATATACCAAAAGATAGCAGACCTAAGAGCTGATATAAAACCTTTTAAAAAAGACAAGACAGGGTTTAACTATAAATACTTTGACATCAACCAGATGATAGAAGTTATACAACCCTTACTTGAAAAACATAAATTGTTATTGACTCAACCTCTAACTAATATCGGGGAAAGAATGGCAATAGAAACTAGAATAGTTGATTTAGATAATGAAAAAGAAATGATATATTCAACTATTCCTTTACTTGAATTAGCTGATGCACAGAAAATGGGTGGCTGTATCACATATTTTAGAAGATATGCTCTACAATCATTATTATTCTTAGAAGCTGAGGACGATGATGGTAAGAAGGCTGTAGAACCTATTAAAACACCTGTAAAAGCTCCTGTAAGCAACGATAAGACTAAGATTAAAGAACTATGCGATAAACAAGAGGATACGCTTAAAACAGCAGAGGATTACAAGAACTATGTATGGGAAGTAACAGGCTTTGAATTGATAGAATCAAATTTTGCAAAAATAATTAATATCCTTGATATATAAATGTATGAAAGCAATCGCAATAATTTATGTAGTAATTCTTTTACTATGTGGTATAGGTTGGGTAAAAAATATAATTAAACTAACACAATGTGATTTTGAAGCACCCTACAAATGTGAGATAATACACGGAGTTGGTTTAACTCCTGTAGGGGCAATTACAGGCTGGATTAACATTAAAGAATAACTAATTAATTACTTAATATATAAGTATGGAAGTAAAAAAATACAACGTATCCAAACCAAAAAAGTATACAGACAAAAGTGGAGAAGAGAAAACAAAGTGGGACAATATAGGTGTAATGACAGAGTTCCACAAAGATGATGGTTCTATTAGTAGAATTATGGAAATTCCTGCTATTGGTTTAGAGGGTAATATATTTCCTTTTGAAGATAGAAAAGATAAAGTAGATATGTTAGCTGATAAAGTAGGTGGAGAAGAAGTGAAAGAAGATACTTCCGATGCCCCATTTTAATTATTAATATAGAGATATGAATAAATATAAAGTTTTGAAAAAAATTATAGAAGCACTAATGGAATTTGCTATTCCGTCAATGACCCCAGATGATTTTACAGAATTAGAAAAGTTAACAAATAAATTATCAGAACACTATAATAAGTAATCCAAAGGCAGGTATTGTATCTGCCGAATGTAGGAGTTAATAGAGGTTAATTCTCCTTTCCACTATTAACCCTACGCTCAATAGATATAATATAATATATGAATAAACAACAAGTAAATAAAACAAAAATAATGCCTATAAAAAAATATTATACAGTTTATAAAAGAAAATCTATTCTAGGTGGTATGATTAGTTGGAGTGTAAAAGTAAAATCTGAAAGTTATGGTAAGGATTTAGAAATAAACACAGCAGAAGAATATGATAAAATTTTATTAAATGATAAAACTATATGGACAAAGAATTAAGTATAACTGGAAGTTGTAGTATAGATGGTGAACTAGAACCTGATACAGAGTATGCTTTAAGCACTGTCATTACCTCTTATGGGTCTGATAAAAGAAGTCTTGATAATGGAGAATTTAAAGTTAAATATAAAGCTAAAATATCTGATATAGTTGTACTTACAAAGGGAGAGAAAGTAATAATGGGTAAAGATAAGAAAAGAAGAAGTAAAGCCCTTAGAGATAGAATGTGGCACGATTATGACGGAGATGACTTTGAAAGTTACTATGAGAATACAATGAATAAAGTAATACTTAATTGGGATAAAATAATAGAAATAATATGATTGCTTCAACATTAATATTCTGCTCCTTAGCTGTAGTTCAATGTGAACCAACTCCAGAGATAGTTTACAATGAAATTGAAAGGCAAACTAAAATTTATAATGTTGATACTGAAATTGCACTCCGAATAGCAAAGGCGGAGAGTAATTTTAAAGCTACCGCAGTTGGATATAATACAAACGGAAGCAATGATAAAGGAGTTTTCCAAATAAATAGCATCCACAAAATATCTGATAATTGTCGTTTAAATTATATTTGTAATATAAGATGGGCTATGAAAGAGATGAGTAAAAATGGTTTTGGTGCGTGGTATAGTAGTAAACATAAATGGAATAAATAAATATGAGACCTATATCTCCAAAACTTAGAGAACAACTATCTAATGACCCATTTATGGAGAGGTGTGTGTGGACTGGAGAAAAGAATAATGTATCGTGGGAGCATTGTTGGACTTATGCAGGTAAACAAATTAATGAAAGGTGGGCTATAGTTCCACTTCGTAGAGATTTGAATGTTTATAAAATGACACCAGAGATTAAAAACTATTGTAGGTGGGTAAGTTTAAATAGAGCTACTGATGAAGAACTTAAAAAGTATCCTAAGAAAGATTGGAAACAAGAGAGAGAATGTTTATCAATAATTAAAAAAAGAATATGACATCTTTCATAATCACAGGTAACCCATTATCAACACAGCATTGTTATAAAATCTCTTGCAGAGGTAAGTTTGCTAGACTTTATATGGATAAGAAGTGTGTGGACTTGAAAGCTAGTTATAGACACGAAATGATAGTAGCTAGAACAGAGTGTATAGATGTTCCTATAGAGGTGGAAGCTAAGTTATACTTTGGAACTAAAAGAAAAGTTGATATAGATAACTTCCAAAAGTTATGGATGGATGCAGGGAATGGTATATTATGGGAGGATGATGTGTTGATTCAAAAGTTGACAGTGTCTAAACATTATGACAAATCTAATCCACGCATAGAAATCTTAATAAAAAAACTATGAAAAAAGCAACAGACAATGAAATGGAATTTATTTATAATATAAAGCAAGGCAGTATAGAGCATAGAGAATACTTTAATAAATTACAAAAACCACCCTCATATCAGAGGATGGTTTGGAGAAGACAAATAAGAAATAAAGCTGTTAATTTTATTAATGACTTGTTTAAGTTAAGATAACTTTTTAGCTCCAATTGATTCTGTAGTGTAATGTCTAAGTAAAACATCCAAAGCACCCCAAACAATAGGGATAATTTCTATAAGTGTTTTTTGAACATCTTGTTCACCTGTACAAAGTAGAGCAATACCACCTATAATCTTTAATATACCTGACCACACACTCTTACTTTTTAAGAGTTTTTTTATATATTCCATACTATTTAATTAATTGACTATTTTTTATAGTAGTCATTGAATAATCAGCTATTTCATAAGGTAATTCTTCCACCCTATTAGCCATTGAATAAACTAAACCTGTTGTTTTAAACATTGTAGCACCTGATACAATACCATCAGCATAAGGTACTAGTTTCATATCCTCTGGATTAAGAAAGTAGATAGCTTTTGTACCTGCTTTTCTATATAGTTCTGGTGTTAATAGTTTTTTTATAAGAGTTATTTCTGCCTTAATATGATACCAATGTTGACCATAATTACGTCTAATATGTTCTACACCTTTATAAGAATTAAAAGATAATTCATCAGAGCCTTCTGTATTATAAGTTTCTTCACAATGAGTACCATTATTTACTACAGTTTGAAGTGGAGAATGTGTTAACCCTTCTTCAATAACAGATAAAGCAGATTTAGTACCACCCATCCATACTGGTAAACCAACTGTTTGTAAATATTCAGAATTAATTTTAAAATGTTCTAAGAACTTCTTAGCTTTCTCAATCATTTGGGGAGTTATTTTTTTTCTATCATAATAATCAGCTTGAGAAGTATTATCATTAAATATAAACTGTTGTCCTATTAAACCTACTTTTCTTATAGTATCCCATACCTTTTCTTGTGAGTTGCCCTGATATGGCACTGTACCGCTCTCTAAGACGGTAAACCAGTCATCAAAGTTAGGACGCCCTGTTTCATCTAACATATCCAAGGAGCGAAGCGTATCACGAATATCAGTATTGCCTTGTGCATCCATTTTAAAATATAAAAGTGTTTCAAGTACGTTCTGTGCTGAATGAGTTACGCACCCATAGTCATCAAATCTAGCGTGTCTTTGATATTCTTTTTTAGGTAGCCATTTAGTCCAATTACCACTAGGATTGATAGGGCTTGAACCTATTGTTCTTGACTTCCAAAACTTTCTTCTATGTTGCCATACTTTTATAGATGGTCGTTTTAAGATTAAACCTGTTGTTGATTTCATATACTTATATATTTAATATAATTAATTTCCACATTATTACTCCTGCAAAAATACACGCTATAAATCCCATTGAAATTATTAAAAACTCTTGTAAATGTTTATTCATATTTTTTTAAATTAGTTGGAATAGTCGTAGTGGCTATCTCATATTTTAAACCTTGTGGCTCGTTATAATAATATTCAGCGTTTCCGTGTGTTGAATAGTGAATTGTTAGTTTTTTTTTAGCAAAGTGTCTAGCGATTTGTCTATATTTGAAAATCTTTGATTAAAATAGTCTTTTAAACTGTCAAATTCATTTCTTGATGGTATTTCTTCAACTTTTGCTTCAACAGTTGTAATTCTTAAATCATTATTGCAAACTTTATTCCACAAAATACCAAGTGAAAATATTGCAGAAAAACAAATTATTGCTATACCAACTGAAATTCCTGTTTCTTTATTTATGATTGACATACTTCTTTTAAAAATTAATAGTTTATTTTATAAATATGGGGGTTAAGCACCCCCGAGCTATAGTACGATTACCAATGTGGTAAAAGAGATTAATCACCACCTTTCTCTGACCATTCTTGATTCGTTAATTCATCACTTTCACAATCGCAGTTTTGACACTTCAACATTCTCCGAAGAGTCTTTGTATCATAGCCTTGGTCGTGCCATATGAACAGTCCACATTTTTTGCAATGCGTTTCATAAGGGAAATTACCATCTTTTTTATACATAGTATCTCCTGTCTATGCGTTACCAGATTTTTCTGACATAAGCCATTCAAGCCAATCTTCTGATGGTGGTTTGTATTCTACTTGCCCTTTGCAAGATTCACACTCCAGTATCAACAGTTGATTGGTTTCAATGTGTACTACATCAAATTGAGTCATTACTTTACATACAGGGCATATCATAGCCCATTTAAGAGGTACTCTCATTTTACTTCCCTCCAGTTATCGTTGCCTAAGTTTCTGTAAAGAACGAATCTTCCTTTAACTAGTCTTGCTAACCACATTAGAACCTCTGTTTCTTAGTTTGTTTCTCAATCTCGCAAGAGAATGGGAAGACCAACAAGTTCCAGGTTGAGTAACTATCTCAATGAATTCGTGTATTTCACTGACTGTTAAAGTGTCAAACAATTCGTGCCATTTTCTGTGGAACATCATATCCCACTCCACTAAATTGTTGACATTCTTGCCACCTCTCGATTTGGCAACTATATGATGGTTATTCGTCTTTCCTCTCAAATTCTTATCTTTTTTCTTTCGCTTTCCCATCAATCACCTCCTCTCATTTCAACCCTCTAATAATAAAGGGTTGAGTGAAAGTTAGTTTATTTTTGCTCCTATTCTATCAGAAGTAAAATCTAAAGCTGCACCAAAAGTATAAACAAGTGCATCTAAATCATCATCTCCATCATCTAAATGTTGTAATTTCCCATTGGCATATTTTTGCCCCATATAATTTAGTTAGTTGAATAATTAAATATATATCTAACTACTTTACTAGCACCTAATCTATTCTTAATTACTGCTCCAGTCCCACCATCATAAACACATAGATTTGTATCACTGTCTGTTGTTGCTGTACTTCCATTTGCGACAAGTTGAGTAACTGTTCCATCTGTATCAACATAAACTTCAAGATAATTTCCACCATCAGTCCAAACTTTTAAATTTCCTGCTACTGTTACAGCAAGAGTAATAGTTCCCTCATCTGCTACAGTTTCACTTGATTTAGCTTCTTTAAGACCATTGTATTCAAATATTCCATCATTATATATTGTTTGTCTAACAACAGAAGAATTAGTACCATCTGGAGTTGTGGCAAATTCTAATTTTGTTGGCATATCCTCTGTTCCAGCAGTTCCATCAAGTCTTGCAAATATAGTAGCACCATTTATGTACGCTCCACCAGAACCCTCCGTGCCATCATATCCAGAAAATACAATACCACCAAGCACATCGTCGGCAGGGATAATTGTTTTTGCTGCACCAGTTCCACCAGACCTATTAAATATAAATAATGGATTTCCATCAACTCTATTGTGTTCAAGCATAATATCCGCATCATCGTCAGATTGAATGTGAAATATCTCATCAGGACTATCAGTTCCAATTCCTACTTTGCCATCACTCTTTACTGCAAATTTACTATCAGCACCATTCATTAAATCCATTAAGTAGACATCATTCCAACCAGTTGTGTCTGTTTCTGTTAGAACTCCTTTTATCATTCTATAAGTATCAGTTCCACCAGCTGCACTGCTATCATTTAATGATTGACTAATACCAATTCCAAAGTCATTAGCACTACCAGTTGTTAAAGTTGTTGGTGTTACTTGTGCTTTTGCACCTGCTAAAGTTAATGCTTCACCTGTATCTGCACCAACTGTTAAAGCTCCATTACCATATAAATTACCATCTTTATCAATATACGATTTTAAGTCAGTCATATTGTTATTATAGAAAGCTACAAGTCTATCTCCTGCTGTTGTAAAGTTTGTTGTATTACCAATTTTTACACCTATACCAGAACCATCACTTGCATCTTGTCCGAATACATTTAATGGTATGGAATTACGAGCTACAAAGTTATTTGTTTTAATTTTGTCGTTTGCAAATATTGCAGCGAAAGTTTCATTAGAAGTAAAACCAATCTCGCCACTTCCAACTCTGTAAAATCCTGTATCAGTATCATTTGTAAATACTACAGATGGGTTTGTATATGTTCCATCTGCTAAGAATATTGTATTCGTAAAAGTTGAAGAAGCTATAATACTAGGAATGTTTGCTATTCCATTTACAATTAAATCTTGGAGTGTAGTTGATGCTGTTACACTTAAATCAGCATTGTTTAAATCCACAACTTCTATATCGTCTTGAGCTTGAGATGTAATAACACCTGCTATATCTTTTTTCTTAAAGCCAGAGTTCTCTATTCTAGCACCAACCATTGGTGTTATACATTTCTCTAGTTTTAAGTTTTGTTCTGGTGTACCTGAATAATTTTCAATACCACAGCTTTCTGCCATAGGTATTCTTTCTTGTAAAGTTGGTAGTTCTAATCCTCGGTCATCATAGTAAGACCAAAGACTAGCGGAAGCAGTATCAGCTACCATTACTCCGAATACTGCTAGGAATGTGAAAAGTTTTGTTTTCATAAGTTTTTTATTATTAGTTGCTTTTTTAAGCTATTGACAAGTTTATTTATTTATGTTATGCTTTAGTGTTATAATTAAATTATATGGGATTACTTATTACAATTTTATTTATAGTGTTACTATTTACTAATCCTCTAGTAGCAATATTTTTATTCGCTTTGCTCTGTTACTTCGGTTCAAAAGCTACTAATTATTAGATACAAATTCACTAAAAGCTCTCTTGATTAATTCGTTAGAATCATTAGCTTTTTTTAATTGTCTGCCAAGAGTTAATCTTGCAGCTGCCCTAGCCTTAGCTTTAACACCACCTGTAAATAAATCTGCTACTGCCTGTGTCTTAGTAAGAATATCAGCAAGTCCTTCAGGATTCTGTCTTTCAAATACTATAGCTCTCTTTAATATATCATCTTCAATAGAAGATAAAGCCCCATATTTAATCTTCAAATCCTTAAACTCATCTGGTAAATCAGAGAGTTTTTTATTTAGTTGGTCTCCAATCTCACGAGTGATTAGTTTTTTAGCTTCTTTTGCTTGTTTACTTAAATCTAATTCTCCAAATAAACCATCAAGTTCAGCATTCAGTAATTGTTTCATTCTTTCAGCTTCAAGTATTCCAACATTATTACCTTGTCTAATTAAATCTTCTGCTATCTTTGTTAATTGTTTCGCAGCGTTTGGATTTGTTCTAAGTAATGCTGGGTCTTCTGCTCTGTCTAATATCTTAACTGCTATAGCTACTAAATCAATTTCTTTACCAGCTTCTTCACCTGCCTGTAAACCATTACTAATTTCTCCCCATACTTTCTTTTTGGTGTCGTAAACTGCATCGGCATAGCTTTTTAAAGAGTCTGGTTTAAATCCATTTTCAACAATAGTTTTATTAGCTAATTCCATTTGTGATTTAGCCCTTGCTAGGTTCATTCCTTTTTTAATTCTTGGTTTTACTGCTCTAAAAGTCATATCAACTGATGGAGTATTCCCTGGAAGACCAACCATTATTTTAATATCATCTAAAGCACCTGTTATATTAGGATTGTTCTTAAAATCTTTTACATCAGAAATTTTCTTAGTAATACTTTCTTTTACGCTTGTAGCTATTGGTGTTTCTCTTAAAGGTAAAGCATTCCTTACATTTTTAATTCTTTCTGTAACTGATTTTGTAGTATCAAATGTTCTCTCCGCTACCTTTCCAGCTGTTTCAACAGCTTGTCTACCTGCAATCTCACCAACTTTCTTAGTAGCACCTGCTGTAGCAATATCAACTGCTAAACCACTAATACCAAGTAATGAATCAATGTCTCTTTTACTTTTATCATCTAGGCTTTCGTATTTCTCTAGAAATGTTCCTACAGGAGAACCAACAGCTTCATCAATGCTTTGTGCTACAGGTATAACTTTTTGTACAGCAGATTCTAAACCTGCCTTTACTTGTTCTTCTCTTTTCTTTGGTAAAAGAACTTTTAATCCACCTGTAAACACATCACCTATACCTCTTGATATACCACCTGCTACAGTTCCAAATGCTTGTCCAAAACTTCTTAATTTACCTTGTTCACCTCTTTGTTCTGCATCAGCAATACCCTGTATCTTTTCTTGTGTTTCTCCAACTGTACCTTTTAAAGCACCAAAAGTTTGTTTAATGTCTTGTCCTGTTTCTTGTAGTCTGGTTTGTGGTTTTGCTGTTACACCACTAAAAGCATTGATACCTTCTTGTCCGTATCTTTTTTTAAATTGTTCTGGTGTTAATATAACTGCCATATTTAGTTTATTATTTTATAATTACCATCAGGTTGTAATTCAACAATTGACCCATCTCCCATAGTTCTGAAGCTATCTCCACCTTTTCTTTCAATAGCAGTCTGATAAAATTGCTTAATTATGTTTAATTGTTTTTTAAATTCTTTTTCACTAGACCTATACCCAACTAATGTATTCTTACCCTCATTACTATTTGGTGTAACACCACCAAACACACCTGGTTCTCTGTACATTGCGAAGTTATTTATGGCTGTCGCTGCATTTGATAACATCTGTAATTCAACATTACTCAAAGCACCGAATGTTGCTCCTGCTTTTTTAGCTTCTATCAACTTATCAAGTGTTAATTGGTCTGTAACATTTTTCATATTACCTAAAACATCCCAATAATCACCAAACTGTCTCCCAACATTAAGACTTCCCCAATCTGTATCAGCAAAACCTCTACCAACTATATCATTAAGAGACCCACTATTTAATATTCCATCAATTGTAGTTATTTTTTGTTTATCATTGGTAGTGCTTTCAGTGTCAGTTTCTTTTGGTGCTGTTGACAATGCTATAATTAAGGCTTTCTTTTTAGATTCTGTAATTTGTTTTAAAGCTTGGTCATCTGTTAAATCACCAGAGTTTACTCTGTTTAAATAACCTTGTACTTCTGAATCTGTTTGTGTCCCTTGTGGTATTACAGTTCCTTTTTGTGCCATTAATGCACCCATAGCATTTAATCCTGCTTGAGGTGTAGGGAATCTAGTGTAATTACCTGATTCTGGTAGACCTGTTATACCATCAATACCACCTCTACCAGTTCCTTTTACACCATTATAAGGTGCATTTTGCCATTGTGTACCTTTTGACCAAGTAAGACCAGCAAAGTTATTATTTTTCTTAGCTACTGGAGAATTACCACCTGTTGATTCTTGCACAACCATTGCCATTAATGCTTCCCAAGACACACCAGTTTTAGCTGATGTTTCTCTAATCATATCTGCTGTAAGTCCAGGAGTAAATTGTTTAACCTTAGCATCAATATTTTCATCAGTTACTTTTCCTATATCATCAGATGCCTTTTGCATTGATGCAGCTTTCCCTTGGTCAGTAGCCCAACCTTCAATATTCCAAGATATACCATTTGCATCTGTAAAGTATGTATCAGATTCACTCACTTGATTTGGAGAAGTTAAAGTACCTAAATTTTTATCAAGTATCATATCTTCACCATTAAAATTCACTACACTATAATCTCCATCAACTCCAGTAGAAGGTATATTAGTTCCATATATCATTAAAGCATCAGTCATTGAATTAGCTGATGTTATACCTTTAATAACATTTGGGTCTTTACCACCAGAATTATAATACTGTAATAATACATTTTGTATATCTTTTTCTTTTTGTTTTTTATCTGCAATTTCTTGGTCTTGTTTAGCATAAAATCTAGTCAAAACATCTGCTCGTATCTTTTCTTGTGCATTTAATGTTGGTGCTAGTGCTTCTAATTGAGCTTTTTTAATTGCTATTGATTCCTCTATCGCACCATATTTAGCATCTACTGCATACCCAACTTGTTTTTCAGCTTCTTCAATATTACCAAGCAAAGCATTACCTTGTGCAGTCAAAGAAAGAATTTCATTATTAAATATAGCGTTTTGTCTAGCTTCTGCACCTGCTAATCTTGAAAGAGTCATTGGTTGTCCCTCTCTATCTAATCTAGCCTTATCTTTTTCAACATTAAGTGCTTCTAATTTGTTCTTAATTGTATTTAATTGAGACTGTAACGGGTCTACTAATTTTTGTCTTTGTTCAGATTCAAAAGCAGATTTTCCTACTAAACTACCTATATCTTCTACATTTTGTGAACGTAAATCTTCGGCTTGTTTTTGTTCTTCTGATTTAGTTTCTTCATCTAATTTTATTCTATTTTCAATATCTGCCTTAATTTGATTAGCAGCAACAGATGATTGTGAGTCAGCATTTCCTTGTCCTGTACCATCAGTCGTCCCTGATAAATCTGTACTCTTTGCACTTTCCATAGTTTCAGAAGTAATACCACTAGGTGTTGGGGGTTGTTTACCTCTTAACATATTAAGCATTGCTGTATTTTGGTCTGCTGTAAAGTTATAATCTTTTATACCTAATTGTTCAGCAAGTTTAGCTCTTGATGCTTGGTCACTTGGTTGTCCCACACTACTTAAATAATCCACTATTGATGGTGTAGTTTGATTACCACCTGTAAATTGAGGGGTTGTTCTTCCTGTAGTAGCTAGACTTACTGTAGGAGCTTGAGATTGTTCAGCGAAAGGGTTAGCTTCTACAATACCTGCACTTGAACCAATACCACCAGCTTGTCTTATGTTTTCAGGTAATAAACCAACTAAATTTTGTATTTCTGCTGTTCTTTGTCTTATAGTTTCATCATAATCAGCAACCTGTGGTAATCCTGCACCTTGACTAGCACCTCTGCCTAAAACTATTTGTTGTTGTTGTTTAGCATAGTTTAAGTCCTGTAGTGCTGATTGAATTTGAGTAAAAGCTCCACCACCTTCCCATTTATTAGCATCTAGCTTATTAGCTACTGCTCTTGCACCTGCTAAGTTAAAGTCAAAGCCAAGATTTTCAGGTGTAATACTACTAACACGAGAAGCATCAGCCCTTGTCTGTATGCCTTGATTTATTTTGGCTTTTTTGTCGTCTGTTAATTGTGATGAGGGAGTGAATGTCCCAAGATTTTTAGCCATATTTTTAAAAATTTCTTGTTTTAATCTTTGTTATTAATGTTTTTATTGTTTCTTTTATTTCTTCAAATTCTTTTCTAGTGACAATCTTTTCAGTTTTCTTCTTTAAACTTATTTCCATTTTTTCAAGGTCTGATATTCTTTTCATATTAACTATTTAATATTAAGAGTTCTGTCGTTGACAAGGATAATCCAATCTTTTTACTAACAGTTCCAGCACTTGTTGATATAGCTCCTCTAGTATCTGACTGATAATATGGGCTATCTGTTGTTAAACCTGTTAAGTAAGTCGCATTAGCTGAAACTTGTATAGGTGCATCATCTCCTTCACTTGTTGTAGTTCTGCAAAAGCCTAACCATCTTGTTGTTGCGTTACTTGTTTTAGCACTTGCTTTATATACTTTACCACTAGCCATTGTTATTAATAAATAAGGTGGATTAGCTCCATTTTCACTATCAAAGCCTAAATTAAATGTTTGGCTAGTTCCTATACCCATTCCATAATTAGTATGAGTTCCATCTCTCCAGTTTTTAACCTGTGTAGTTATGTCAACATTCTTCCAGCCTGTTGTAGTTATACTTGCAAATGAAGCAAAATTACTACCACTTAGTGTTGGTTTTGTATTCCAAGTTACTGTAGTTTCATCCCAGCTTGTTGTATTTCTTTGTAGATTTACACTATAAGGGGGTGATGGCACTGAACTTGCATACATATATAATACTGCACTTGAAATATTATCTGCTACTGGTAAATTTGAAATATCATATTGTAATAATATATACCTATAATCAAACGTTGATGTTACTTTTCTTGTTATTAGTATTGCAGAACCATTATAATTTGTAGTAGGTGCAGAAGCATCCACATAAGTATCTTGCTGTGATAATTGTTGATAATCACCACCTATTTGCACACTATCTTTTTCTGTTAAATCTTCTCCAGCTTCTAAAAATGACAAGTTTTCTACACTACCTGCTATTGTTAAGTTACTCCCATCATATTTAATATATTTATCAACACCATTTCCTATTGAGAATTTATAAGCACCAGCATCATATCCTAAGAAATATCCAAGTCCTGTATTATAAGCTGTCTGTCCACCTCTAATATAGCCTGTAGTTCCTGTATTAATACCTTCACTTTCATATAATAAAGCTGTTGCAGAACCAATCCAACCACTTGTAGCGTTCATAGCACCTGTTAAGGTAACATTAGTACCATATATAGAACCATCTTCATATATTCTTAAAGGAGCAGTGTCTCTATTTGCAAAAGTAGAACCAGCCCAAAACCTTACATCATTACCACCTGTTACTGTTGAGGATAAACCGAATGAGTTAGATACATCTCTTAAATAATCAGCACCTATTACAAACCCACCTATAGCACCTGATGTAGCTGTAATCTCTCCTCTGAACTCTCCATCACCAAATTCTACACTACCATCACTGTTTATAAAAAACCCTGATAAACCTTTAACATAATTAGATGATTGAAAGTACCCACTTTTGAGCAAAGAACCACCTGCTATTGTTACTATATTAGAATTACTTACAGAAGATTTATCAATATTAACTACCTGACCAGCATTAGACATATTAGCCTGTGGTTCATCAGGAGTTCCTTCTTTGGTAGAAGAACTTTCAGTTATGGGGTAGTAATTTTTTTCAGGTGTATCTGACATTCTATTTCATTATTAAAAACTTAAACTGTGGAGTTGTTGTAGCTGTTCCTTTCAAAGCTACTCTTAATTGTATTTGTTCACCTTTTAAAACTGTTAAATCTACATCTGTAACTATTACTCTTGAAATCATTGCACCTACTTTATTATCAGCAAAAGCCATTGTCTTTATAGTTACCCAAGAATCAGATAGACTTTTTCTATATTTAACTTGTATTCCCTCTCCTGTTGCTAAAGGTTTACCTAAATGAAAAGCAATCTGTGTTGGTTTCCACTTATTAAGTTCATCACCTATCTCATATAAAGGAGAATCAAAGTATGCTACATAATCTGTAGTATAAGCATAAGAAGTTGCAAGTGTTAAATCTATTCCATAACTTGTATCACTCCTCCAACCTACTAATAATGTATCTCTTGTAACAGGTAACAAAGCACTCGTTTTAAGAGGTTTTAAGCTCCCATCTGATAGAGTTGATACATTATGCTCAAAGTTAAGTATGTTGCCCTTCCCTGACTGTTTTAAGCTATATACACCCATACCAGGGATGGTTTGTGTACCACCTTGACCAACACCAAAGAACATTTTGTTTTTATAGTTTATTAAAGCTCCAGGGTAGAACTCTAAATACTTACCACCTGATAAGTTTTGAGGAAGTTGTCCTATAGCCCAAGCACTCGCACCATCAGAACGATATATTATTCCGTCTTTACCAGCTAAGACAATCAATTTATTACCATCAAATTTCATTGCGTGTATTCCATAAGTGTCCAACCTTAAAGGTTGACCATAAGTAGTTGACGAACCATCCCATAGAAAAATTGTAGCTTCTCTTTCTTCATTCCCTGGTGTACCTTGAAAAGTACCTATCGTTAAGTTATTACCTAACTCTTCTAAGCATTTAATCCTAAAACCATCAGGGATAGTTGCAAGGTGTTGTGCTGTGAAATCGTATGTAGCACCAGAAGCAGGGTCAAAAGTTTGTCCTGAAACTTCTTTAATAGTAAATACATACTTACCAGCTCCACCATAGAGCTTATCATCTAAACTAGAATGAAAGAGTGGATGGTAATTAATGTCACTATCAATTGATTGCCAGTCTAGTGTCCAATTAGCAGCGACTATACCTGTTCCTGAACCATCACCACAAACATCTAGTTTAGTGTCTCTTGCTACAATTAAATAGTTATTCCATATAGCTAATCCGTTGCCGTGAGCAGAAGTAGAGCTAGAACCTGCTAAAATAGCCCAAGTAGAGCCACTATTAGCTGATTTATACACTGTTCCAGCATCATCAAGAGCATATATCTCTGTAGTGGTTACAGGATGTCTTACTATCCAATTAACTTGTGCTGTTACAGTAGTTCCTGATTTCTTTACTAATATGTTGTTTAATTGTGCTACACCTTCAACAGAATCAATATCAAAGTTCCTAATATCAGCAATCCCAACGTGTGGTGATTGTGCTATTCCAGTTCGTGGTGCTTGTAAAGTGATTTTCATAATTATTTATTATTTTCTGCACGAGGTTTTAAACCAGCTTTATTCATTTGTATAAATGAGTGTGTACCTGAACCATCTACTGTAGTTTCAATAGGTGTACCACCATCAGATGTAGCTAATTGAAACGTGCTAGTAGTAATACCATTATAAACCACATAATAGTCAGTTAGAAGTTCTAATCCTGTAGGTAAAGCTCCTGTTGTTTCTAATCGTATTCTATCCCCAACCTGTAGCCCGTGGTCTACCAAAGTAAGTACAGCTGGGTCAGCAGTAGATATTGAGGTTAAGTCTGTAAAGTAAAATCTTGAAAATGTCATATTTTTTTATTTAACTTGCAAATTTCTAAGGACGATTGCTCATCCTTAGTGTTTGGAAGTTATCTTTGTTTGTTTAGTCTTACCATTATTTCTCCATCAAATGTATTGTCACCATTTGTGAAGGCTGTATTGTCAATTGCTTCTACTACACAAGTAAAGTAAGGATAAGATTGTGTCATCATTATCTTGTCTACTGAACCTGCATTTACTAAGCCACCAACAGCAGCTAATAAATCATTCTCAATTACACCTACAGATGATGTAGCTATCGCAAAAACTGTTGTAGTTACAATATCATAAGTAGGAGCAGTATAAGCTGATGCAGATGCTCCACATTCTAATTGGAATGATGAAGTTGCAGCACCAGTAATTATTAGCCTTGCTAAGTCTACTGATGTTGTAGCACCTGTATATCCTTTTCCACCATCATCTGTATAGATTACAACACCATCAGTGGTTGAAGTAGCTAAACGAAATGGATTTGGAAACGATACAATAGTAGTGGTAGCATCTTGGAAAGTTTGTTGTATGTGATATGTACAATCATCATTCATACAAACAAGTTTACCCATATGTTGCTCACTACTTACAGCACCTATCATTGGTTTTACTGGTGTTTGTGCTACTTCAACACTAGGAGCTTCAATGTAATCGCCTTCTACGATTACCTTTGGAGCTTCATCATTTTGATATGCTTTTACAACGTATACACCACCAACTAGAGCAGTCAAACATATAATCCCAATTAAGAGTTTATAAGCAGATAACTTTAACAATATTTGTTTTTTTGTCATTTTGTTAAGGTTAATTAATTATTTTTCTTCTGAATTTAATAGTAATTCTATTAAATCAGCTTTTTTACCTACTGGTTCTATATCTTTTTCTGTTAACATCTCCTTTAATTCAGTCACAGTTTTTTTATCTAATAACTGTGCTGGAGTTAATACTACAGGAGGTGCTGGAGGTTCTACTACTTTACCAGAAAGTTTAGCTTTGTACTTGTCAAATTCACCACTCTTTAATTTAGCTTCATACTTTGCAGGATTGCTAACTTTGTAATTCTTTAACAATTCTTCGTATTCTTCTAAAGTTTGTATTGGAGTAGTTGGTGTTGACACATTTGTTTTATTCATAAGAATTTTATTATTATGGGGGGGGTATAAGGTAAGGTCGTTTGCATCGGTGGAAACAAATTCACTTACCCTAAATTCCCCCCATAAAGTTTAATTATGTAATTGTAATGTCTACCAATAGATTTGCTTTTGGTGTCCATACTGCAGCACCAATATTAGCCCATACAGAAATTTCACGACCAGTTTTAAGTGTTACTTTCTTTTCATCATATTGAATGCCACGAGGTGCAGCATAAGTAGCTGTTTGTTTAACACCAAATAATCTGTGTCCACTGTTAGTAGCAGATAAAGTACCTATAGTTGTAGTAGCAAAAGTGCCAGAACGAACTATATATACATCTACACCAGCATAATTACCAGCGAAACCATTATTTAATGTTGCATCAGCGAATGAATAACCATTACTCATACCAGCTTGGATAAATCCAGTTACATCAGTATTTTCTATGATTAAGAATAAACCTTTGTAAGTATCTGAATAACCCATTACTTTACCTGATAAATCAGCAATAATCTCGTTGATATTAGCAGAAGTTGTAAAGCCACCTGCTGGTGTTGAATAACTTTCACCTGCTCCGTCTGTCATTTTATTAATTACAAAGTAATCAATTTTAACAGCTACAGCATTTGTCATATCTTCCACAAATGAATTGTAAAGGTCAGCACGAGTTAGTGTAGCTTCAAATTCATATAGGTGTACTGCTGATTCTACTTGGTCTGTAACAGTCAAAGTTTCATCTACAGTTGTAGCTGTATCTACTGTATAAGTACCAGCCATTGTTGCTACATTAGCGTTCAATGCTGTTAAGTAAGGGTTAGCTACGTATTTACTATCACTTCTATCAACTTGGAAACATTTTTCTGATACAAGTGCAGTGCGAAGGGAAAGTTCTAACTTAGCCTTCATATATTTTATTCTCCAAACCTCTGATAGGGATGAAGTTCCGATTGTATTTGACATTTTATTTAGCTTAATAAGTTAATCCACCAATTAAACTATATAAAGTCCACCGCCATTATCTAGTCTCTTTTTGCAAGAGCTTTCTTTTCATTGAGTTGTGCTTGTAATAACTTAGCGATACCTTCATCAGTATCAGGCACTTTGCCAGTTGCGAAGTCATTAAGCAGTGTCTCATCAGAATCCTTGCGATTAGTTCTCTTTGTTGTTCCTGTGCTTGTTGCGTTAGCAGTAGCACGAGTTTCGTTGTTGTCCTTTAAAAGGTTTTTAATTACTGTAGAGTTCTTAGCTTCTGCAATAGAAATGCCTTTAAACTTAGCATATTCAGTTACTTCTTCTACATCTTCATCGTGAACATCATTTAATGCACGAATGTCTTTTAAAGTATAGTTCTCATTTTTAGGAGTTTCTTTCTCCTCTTTAGCAGGTTTGTCAGTAGCTTTTAACTCTTTTAGTTTAGCTTCTGCTTTCTCTGCACGAATGCGTTGATTTTTGGCGATGTCTTGAGCCTTTGTAAGTTCACCATTGTCTTCGCCTTCGCTTTCAAGATTAGAGTCTTGAGTCTCGTCTAGGTTTTCGTTCTCTAGTTGAACATTGTCTTCTTCCATAAAATAGTTGTTAAGGCAGTTAAGTCCTGCCATTTTAATTATTTACTTGAGTTTTCTTTAGCCATCTTTGTCTTTTCTTCTTCTGTTAGTTCTTTTTGGTTAGCCATTGTCTTTAAAGATGTTAAACCTGCTTCAATATAACTATTCTCTAAGAATAAATAAGCCATCATATTTACTAACCTATCTCCACCTGCTTTACCTTTTAAATCTTTTAAACTAATACATTTACCTTCATAATCTTTATGTTCTAATACACAAAGTCTTTGGTTTAAGTATTCTATTACTACATCATTAGCTTGAATGTGTATTATAGCCATTTCAGGTAGCATATCTTTAATACCAGCGTGTTCAGGAGTTCCAGCTAAAGCATTTACTACATCAGCTTGAAAACCAATAGGTAAATCTTTATTTAATACAGGCAATATTAGTTTTCTAAGTATTTTTGTTACATCTTTCTCTAAACTAGGTATTTCATAACCAAATTGCATTAATACATCTCTTATTTGTAACAATAATTCTCCACCCTGTTCACCACCAAATGTAGATTTGATTAACTCTGTCTCACTTTTACTCCACCTTTGAGTTTGTTTCTTGTCCATATTAATTAGTTACTCGGTTTTAATCCACCGATTATTACTTTGTTTGTTGTGCTAATTGTTCTAACCCAGCTTGTTCACCAGTAGGCTGTATTTGGGGCTGTGGTTGTGCCTGCGTAGCTTGTATCTCCATTGGGCTAATACCACCAGCTAATCCTATAATCTTGTTAAATACTAATCTAACATTAGGGTCTTGTAATATAGCAGGGTTACTAGCCATTGTTTGAAATACTGTAGTTAAGGTTGCCATAGCACCTTGTAAGTCTTTCTGTTCACCTGTTACATCAATGTCTAAATCCCATTCAAGGTCTTTTAATACCTTCTTCCAAGTAGTTCCATCTATTGAACTAGGTTTAATAAAGCGTTGGTTACCTGTTAAACTAGATTTAACTTCTTCTTCTGTTTGTGCGATAAGCCCTTCTTCCTGTGTAGGGTCATATATCTTACCAGATAATATAATATTTATCTTCTTTTGGTTCATCATTCTAGTTACTTCACTAGTAACATAACGATTATCTATTTCTTTAATCTGATAATCTTCTAGTATCATAGAGATTTCATCAGAGTTATCTAGTTTCTTTTTAAAATAAGGGATAACATAGTCTCTTAACATTCTAATAATAGCTAAACCTTTATTCTCTGTCATTAGTTCAAATAATGAATGTGATTCTTGTAATACAGCTTGTGTTTGTCTCCACGCTGTACCAGATTTAGGAGTTTCACCAAGCATTGCTTCACTAACACTATTGATTTGACCTGCTATATTCTGCCAATCAGCTTTAAATGTCTGCATTGCAGTAATATCAGGTGTTCCTGCTAGTCTTGTAAGAGGTTCTTCTTTATTATGTTTCAATATATCTCCGTTCTCTATGTTAGTAAACACATTTTGGTCTACGAATGCACCATCAGATGTTTGAAATATTATCTTTGAAGCAAGGTCTAGTTGGTCTTTTATTTGTTTCTCACTATGATTAACCATCCATTGAGCTTCAAACAAATTCTTAACAGCACCACCACTATATGTTTGACCTTCTTTCTTAATAAGATGAGTAATCATATAAGGGTCTATAGCTTCTTTACCTTGATAAAGAGTATAACTTTCAAATTCATTACCTGTTGAATCTTCTTTGTTCTCTGTTAAAGATATAACGTGCATTTGTTGAGTATAAGTATCTTCATCAGTTTCTTTACCAGTAAGATATGATTGTGGGAATTCTCCGTGTACTTCATAAACTAATATAAAATCATCTTTATTATCTTTAGTTTGACCATCACTTGTCTTTCTTGTAGTTGTTGTTTCAAGTAGTACTTTAACAAGTTCTTTGTCATATCCTTTTTGTTTTCTTAGTTGAGCAGGGGTAAACCATAACTTCTCTATCTTAGGGTTACCTTCAAACTCTACTGCATCACAAATAAAGTTATTCCAATTCATTACTTGAGCTGATAGTTCTCCATCTTTTTCTATAAACTTAGCTATAGTACTACCGTGAGTAGCTAGATTTAATCCCCAATCATTAAGGAACTGACCAAAGTCAGCCTTTTTCATCCATTCTTGGAGTTTAAGAGTAGCAAGAAAAGCCTTTAGTTCATCTGTTTCTTTAGTAGCACGAACTTTAATATCTTTCCTATCAATATCAGTAGCTCTATACCATACATTTCTTGCAGCCATAACAATATTGAAGAAAGGTTTATCTCTCCCCATATAGTCTGTATCTCCTGAAATGTGTTTAGAGTTGATGTAGGCTTCTGACTTATCTATGTCTTCACGCATTGAGCCTGTAACATATTCAGAATAGGTAGTTTCACCATTCTCATCTTGGTCTAGCATTTCACGAACTACATCTGCTATTGATTTATCGTTATACATAATTATTGATTAAGAATTGTCAGCTGGTTTAAATTTCACTGTTGTAGTTCCATTAACTGTTCCTGATAAAATAGCTCCACACCATCTAAAATTATTACCATTTACTTCAAATTGTCTTACATCTGTAGTATTAGTTAATGTAATACCTGTATCACCATCTATACTTGAACCATTTTGTGTATCTACTATTTCTACAGTATCGTAAGGATTAGTTGCACTTGCAGAACTATCTAAATCTGGTTGGTCATCATACAATGAACAATAGAATTTAAGTGTACCAGAAGCACTCTCTGTTGCTACTGTAATACCTAAATTACGATAATATACTACACTTTCCATTGTTGATGTAGCTTGTGTAGTTGTTGCAGTTAAGATTGCAATTTCCTTTGTATTCTCTCTATAATTTCCACCAACATTAGGTTTAGGTACTTTAAAACCTATTACTCCTATTAAGCCAACTAAGGCTATTACCACCAATAGGTATAGTTTGTTTTTCATAGTTATTTATTACTACTATTAATTATATTTGCTTTGTTGCGTTGAAATTTATCTTCTTGTATCTTCTTAGCTCTACTATCTCCCACCATACCATTAAAACCATATCTTATAGCATCCATAGAGTTAGACCATTCGTGGATAGTATCATCAGGTATAGGTAAGTGAGCTGTACTTCTTTTGTCTATAGCCCACATATAGTTCTGGTAAGCCTGTATAGTCTTGTTACTCTTTCTTGTTATACTTATCTTCTGTTGTTGAACTATATTTATTCCTTGATTAACACTTCCTTGTCCTTTCTTACAACCTACTATACTAACCCCATAAGATGATATTTCATCAATACTCTTAGGTTCAGCACTATCAGCTATTACTAAGCATTCATCTTGTTGGTTACCTATAAGGTCTGCAATTGATTTATTACTTAACCCTTTAGCATATGTAAGCTCGTCTATAATATATCCTCCGTTATACTCATATATATCAACTATTACTGTTGGGTCTATTGTATAGCCGAAATCTAGTCCTCTACGCCATAGTCTAGCTTCGTGTGGTATATCATCTATTATATCCCAATCAGTATATATTCTACCTTCTACATTGTTAGGTTCTCCCATCCATTTATGATGATATAGTGCTGGTCTCTTATCTCTGTCATCTTCCATTTCTAGTCTTATACTATCAGGCATAAAGCCATACTTCAAAGCTATATCATAGTTTAGGTTAAGTATAAGTGTATTAGGTCTCCCATCTATTACTAATCGTTCGTGGACAGGGTCAAGTTCTAAGAGCCTGTTATAAGTATATATGATTTGTGAACCATCTTCCCTTATAGTAGGTGTAAGTACCTCTAAGGAGCTTTTAGACACTGTTTGGGCTTCTTCTACCCAAGCTATGTTAATACCCTCAATAGATTTAATACTCTGTTCATTTCTATGTAGTCCTTTGAATATAAAGTCTGAACCATTAATCCTATTTATTATACTTTTATCTGTTACTTCAAAGTCAGTCATTTGGTATTTCTGTATAAGGTCAGCTAGTAGTTGATGAGAACTTTCTACTATGGAATTTTGGTATTCTCTGAAACAAGCTACTCTAGTTTTCTTTTGTCTAGCTCTTATTAGTAATGCTCTAGCAACTGTATGTGATTTTAAACTAAACCTACCACCATATACTGCAGCCTCTCTCCAGTCAGTATCAAACAGTCTGCGATATTCACCTGGTATCTCAATTGTTATTTCCTTCTTTGTCATTTAAGAATTTTACGAGTACAGGGTTTATCTCTTTACCTAGTGATGTCATATCTACATTTTGTTGTGGCATACCATCCACATAATTCCATATCTGTTTAATAGTTTGTTGGTCTCCATCTTGTATAGCTTTCTTCATTATTCTCTTTACTAACATTTCAAGATAAGTTGATGTATCTTTTCCATTAGGTTTCTTTTCTAGTTCTCTTTTTATAGCTGTTGTAATACTAATACCTGCACCCTTAGGTCTACCATTAGGATTACCACTCTGACCTGGTTTAAATAAGTGTTCAGGTCTGTTTTCTTTTGTTTTTTCAGTCATATATTTAATATATAGTCTTACACCTGTCCCCTATACTTTATCGACAAGTATAAGAACAAGTGACTTCCTATCCGTCTTCAGTGAATAGGTGTAAAGCTACAATTTAATTGCTTTATCTCCTGTGTAGTCTTCGTATCTTTTTATAATAACATCAATGTATTTAGGGTCTAGTTCCATACCATAACATATTCTGTTTGTTTTTTCACAAGCTATTAGTGTGCTTCCACTTCCTAGGAATAAGTCTGCTATTATCCAATCTTCTTTACTAAACTTTTCAACAAACCATACTGATAATTCTATTGGTTTCTGTGTTGGATGATGTCGTTTGTGGTCAAATTCTTGTTCTGTTCCAAGTATTCCACTCCAAGTTATTCTGACCATTTCTCTTAAGTGTTTTTCTCTACTCCAACAAAGTTCAAACTCACTAAATGTTAATTTCATATCTTCAACTCCTTTTCTTTTATCCCATACAATAACACTGCCTTCTTTTCTTTTTGGTATAAACTCTGCAAAATAATCAAACCCCCATAGAAACATCTCTTTTACATCAGGGAATATTTCAAATAAGTGTGTTGGGTCATAATCTCCATCATCTCCTATTACTGATGTATAGTTCTTTGCTTTATTCTTCCATTTTCCTTTACCTCCAAGATTATTACTATTACTTACATCAAGGTTCATTCCATAAGGAGGGTCAGTAAATACCATATCTGCCTTAACACCATCCATCAACTTCTCAACATCTTCAACTTTTGTACTATCTCCACACATTATCCTATGATTTCCTAATTGGTATATATCTCCTAGCTTTGATGTAGGTTCTTCTGGCACATCAGGAACTTCATCATCTTTATCATCAGGTTCTATTATTAAATCTTTGTCAAATCCAGTTAAGTCTAGCATTGGTTCAGATAATTCTTTTAATTCTTCAATAACTAAATCCATTTCCCAGTCACTCTCATTCAATTTATTGTCTGCTAATCTATAAGCCTTTGTTTGTTCTTCAGTTAAATCTACTTGTAATACAGGCACTTCTTTTAAACCTAATAGTTTACTTGCTTCCAATCTTCCGTGTCCTACAATCAATACATTATCTTTATCTATTACTATAGGTTGATTAAAACCAAATTCTTTTATACTATCAGCTACTTGTTGAATCTGTTTTTTAGTATGCTTTTTAGCATTCTTCTCGTATGGTTTTATTAAATTAATCTCTATTGTAGTCATATTTTTTTAATTTAGGTTAGCTCCTTCATTCTCTTATTCTCATAAATTATAATCTATTTTAAACCCTAGCATTATTTCAAACTTTGTACTCTTTTCTTTTAATTCTTTTTCTATCTTTTTTATTTCATCTTCTATTTTATTCCATCTAATCCAGTTTTCATCTAAGAAAAATCTTGTTTGTAAATTATATTTAAAATTGTTTAGTTTCTTATACTGAGTAATCATCCAGTTGTCATACTTTTCAGAGAATAACCACTTAGTTTCTTCTCTGTTTAGTAATCCTTTTGCAATCTTTAACTTCTGTTTTTCAGTGTAGTGAAGCATATTTATTTTTTAAAGTTAGTTGTTTGTGAAAAGGTAATGTATATATTACAGAAAACGCAACCCCAATTATTATCTAATACTTTACTACAAATAGGGCATCTAGTATATCGCAGTGCAACCATCATAGGGTCATCAGTACATTTAACTATTACTGGATATTCTTTCATTGGGGGT
>Ga0222679_1000118_pt1 | contig 33417 bp, 43 predicted proteins | sample AntAcemetagen939_FD_179843 | JGI IMG/M metagenome (GOLD analysis project Ga0222679, IMG submission 179843) | Saline water microbial communities from Ace Lake, Antarctica - #939 | ecosystem: Environmental > Aquatic > Non-marine Saline and Alkaline > Saline | place: Antarctica: Ace Lake...
GAAGGTAAACTGACCGACTGTGGCAGGATTTACCGGAACACCAACAATGGAGTCTACGGTTCCATTCGTGGATCTTACATCCTTAAACATGGAGCCTATACACTCTGCGTGAGTGACATCAACCACGGTGGCAATGCCTAGTCCATGCTCCAGGGTAAGGGTACATTCACCGCCGCCAGTCGCAACCGCTGTATTCCCCAAGATTCTCCGACACATGGCATTATCGGAGTGAGGGAAGATCACAACCTCGCCGTCGTAAAGCTCATCCTTGGCAAGAATACCATCACCAGCGGCTCCGTCACTGGCAGCTATGTCAATGGTGAGTTCCGTGGCTCCGACAATACTGGAAGCCGCGACGGTAGCGTAGGCAACAGTCTGACGACCATAGGCCTTGCAACCAATATTAGGCACAAGTGTTGCCCCGGCCCTTGCATAGGCAAAGGACTTCTTCCCCAATCGGTACATACAACCAATGGGAAACCGTTGGGTGTCGTCACCCTGGTAGAAATATTCGTCCTTCACCCTGCCTACGATCTGATTCGGTAGAGATTCAGGAACATCATTATAAACTGTCATAATAATTACCTCCAGCCCCGGCTACTCCTGTGCGGGGGCCTGTTAAAGGGTTAAGCGTCAACTGCGCCCTTGTAGACCAGGACAAACAAATTGTATCCGTCCGAGTCCTTCCCGATCTTCAACCAATAGGGGGTGGCCCCTGTGGGCTGAGTGGCAAGGGTCCCATACTGACCAACGGTTAATGCGCCGGTTGCGCCATTGGCTGCAAGGGTAATAGCTGCGTCACCAATAGCGTGTCCTTCGTCTTCGACTAAGACAAGATTCCCGGCCCTTCCGCCTTCCGGTACTGGTAAGTTTAAAGACATATCAGGTCACCTCCATTTTCTTCTTGGCTAAATATTTAAGGTTTGCAATCTTCTGACAGGCTCTACACTCTCGCCCACCAGCTTTCTTGAAATACGTGTTTTCAGGCGTAAATTCATGACCTTGCTTACAATGCGTTTTATTGCGGTTGTAATCCCCTAAACTATGGGTCCTCCAAGAATCCAAGACTTCCCTGATCCGGTCTTTTCTTCTCTGGCTCATAAACGGGTATAGCGTCATCATTAAACCCGCAGCCCTTGATCCTGCAACATACCACTTGCTATACACATGACCTTGCGTATGGGTCCATGTATAGACCTTACCACCGAATAGCCGTAACAGCTTTTCAAGTGGCTCAGTGGTCATCTGAACAGCACTAACATAAGGACAAGTGGAGTAATGAAAACTTCCATCCCCTTCTATAAATCCAGCCGCCCACGCTATATCTAAGGTCTTGATTTTACTCATGATTCCTACGCCTCCGCGCACGCAATTTCAATGACCTGCTCTTCTTCGATCCGAGTAGCCCCCATGTCCATCTTGCCCCATACCTGCCAGGAATAGTTCTTATCTGACCTCTGATCAACCTTGGACTGGATCTCGGATAGGACGCCCATGCCAATCGCACCTTTCGCGTAAGCGTAGATATAGCGCACGCTCGCGGTAAGATCAAGAAGCTGGGTCCGTATGAACTTAAAGCCTAAGAGCGTTTCTATCTTGCCCTCGACCAGAGCCTTCACGGAGTTATAGTTAATGTTTTTGACCTCTGTGGTCTCCAACAGGTTAGTGACCTGACGAGCCGAATGAACGATGTAACGATCCATATCCGGGTCCACTTCATCAGCATCCAGCATTTCCTTTGCGGTTAACAGCTTAGTAAGGGTCAAGCCCGTACCACCAACTGCGATCTTCTGAGCAGCCGGAAGGACCACTTCAGTTGTCCCGGTCTGGCCCGAGTAAGCCGATCCACCCAGGGCATCAATGATAAGGCTATCCTTTGCCCTATTAAAGGCCATTCGAGCTATTTGGTTATAAGAGTTTCTGGGATCGACAAGCATCCGAACCTGATCCTCATTATCAAGCAGGGTCGCCCAAACCTTCGGGATCGCCGTCTGCTTTCTACGAGAATGATCAACTTCAATGTTCGGTGTGTCGTCGTGGCGGGTTACGAGATCAACGGCTTCGGTCGCCCCCATTCTCTCCCAATACAAGGCATCACCTGTAACCTGTATCGGTGGAATGGTGGTCCCCTCAAGCCGACTCGTCTTTTGCTGGCACAGAATACGGATGGTATTCTGATATTGCTCAACAAAATATTGTTCGATTGTTTCAGCCATGATAATCCTCCAAAAATAAATTAACACAAAAGGTTAAATAAGATTTATGAAGGATTGCCGGACCTGTTCCGATCCTCCAGGCTTTAAGCCTCTATCGTGCTTTGGCCTGGATCTGCCTGTGCAGATTGTCCAGAGTTCTATTGTACTGCGTTTCGGACCCCGTAAGGTTACCCGATCTTTGTTACTCTAAATTATCAGTGTTCACTGTATCTTCAAAAAACAGGAGGCGTTTCATTTCCACATAATCACCCTCGTTCATCCAACCCTCAAGATCCTTTCCCTCTGCCATCTTCAGGGCAACATCGAACAGGATGAATACCACGCCTTCTTTGTTTCGTGTAATGCGCCTGCGGCCTGTTATAGCATAAGCTACCTTAGACAGGTCTATGTCACTGAGTTCTATTTGATGTTCCTCTTTTGGGACCTTTGGGACATCACGAACTGGAGGCGCTTTCTTCCTTATGGACTTACCCTCATCCCAAAGTTGAAAATCCTCTTCTGACATAGCTTCATGTATCGTTCGAGAAACGGCCATTTAATCCCCTTTCTTAGCTGCCTTCTTTGTGGCCTTCTTCTTGGGTTTTTCCTCTTTCTCCACCTGGTACTTGAGCTTGGGATGTTTCCCCATACCGACCATACTGTCATCTAACTGTTTTTGTGTGGTCATGGTACTATCTCCCCCTTATAAATTATTTGGCCGGGTTTGGCCCTGGTTCCGGCGCGACCGGCCCTTTTGGTATCTTCTCCGCTTTTGGCTTCGGTATGATGATATTGTTCTGGAAGATCTGGTTCAAGTGCAACATTAGACCGTCCATAATCTCGATTGAGATCCTACTCCCCGCGTTACGTTGATAGAACGCCCCCATCTCTTCCCTGATATCCGTTTGAAGTTGAGCTTTGAAGTCCGCACTTGCGGCTATCGGCATGGCACAAAATCCTAACACGATCAAGATACATAATGCTTTTTTCATTTTCATTCCTTTCGTTTAATAGTTAGAGGTTTCAAATTCTAAGTTATTCCGTTTATTAACATCAACTGATGCAAGCCTAAAGCCTTTACCCGACAGATTTGTAAGTCGCTCAATCTCATCATTAGCTTTTTGTTTAGATGTCCAAACAGATACAGTTTCAACATCACAAGGAGAATCTAACTGTGAAACATCATACACTATAACCCATAATACACGATGAAAGATCATAGGACTCTTTTCCTTACGCTGGGTAAGCTGTCTTAAAGAGTTGTTCCATTTCCTTAACTGCTTCGTTATGGCCCGGATTCTCATAATCCCAATAGGCATGCTTTTTATCAGCATTGATCTCCGAGATCTTAGCCTTTGCTGATTCGGCCCCCAGGACCCCACCATGACCGTCTCCCATGATATAACCGTCTTGCTTGAGCATATTACCAACCTGGTACGCGAACTTGAGCATTAGGGGATTATTACCTAACCCCGTTGAGTTCATAAGGCCTTTAAACTCTTTCGACTCATCCGCAGACATAAGCCGTTCTATTCCCCTTAGCCCCAACTCAACGCGTCCATCGAACTTGTCACCCCATCTGTCTTGAAGGCTCTGGAGTTCTTGCTGCATTGTCTTTTGAGATTCATGGGCCTGGTTAAACTGGTATTCGTTCCAATCATCCATAAGACCCTGAGCGACCGACTTGCTAACGCCCCGCTTATGGGCTGACTTCTCAAACCAGTCTAACATACCCTTATCCCAATTAACGCCCTCTGGCAGTTCTGGTTGAACAAAGTCGTATCCGTCCGGTGAGTCCGGTCTACCCATCTTGGAATGAAAGGCATCCCATTCTTCCTGGGGCGCATCTTCTTTGGGGATTCTAACGCTTCCGCCTATCATCTTTTGGGCTTCAATATAGCTCTTTGTCAGGCCCCCGACGTCCTTTATCGGTTTAAGTGTTGGGTCTTCCCGGTACTCTTCAGGTATCCAATCTCGATCGTCTGTTGGAGTAGGAACAGCAGTCAATGGATCGTCTGGAACCCCTCCAGAGAGATCTATATCACCATCTCCCGGTACTTCTTCTCTTCCTGTGTCTAACGCTTCTTCTGGTGGCATCTTATGTTCCTTTCATGTTAAACGGTTCACCATTCAAATCCATCATCCTCTGGTTTTCTGAACAAGGCCTCAACCTTCTGCGGGTCCTTCCCTGTGATCAGCATAGCCTCAATGTCCTTAACAACATGACGCTTACCAAGGGCAAAGGCGAACTCTGGCAACTCACCTGGTATGATATGACCACAATAGGACCGTCTCATATCCTTCAGAACCCGCTTACCATGAGCGCTTGTGAAGGTCATGAGATAGTCGGCCAGGCGCTTCTTATACTCTTGCTCCTGTTCCTTGCGTAGATCCTCGTCAGTCTTTGGTTGCTTCATTAGGTCCTCAACATCTCATAGTGGTTGCCATCTCTAAATCGGCCTCCCCAGCGACAATCAGGATCTAAGCTCTCCCAATATTCGCCAAGGGTCCGATGATCTTCAGTAGCCGTTAAATACACTCCATCTTTGAACAGGTTTAAGTCAATCGCTAATCTATCGTAATGAGCGCTATTCTTTATATGGCCTGTTTTAGCCCACAAGTCCCCACCTGTTAACTCATAGCCTTCATTGTAGGCATGAAGAATCAGGTGAGCCAGTAATAGCATGAACTTTGATTGCTGCTTTCTCATTTCTTAGCTGATCTTTCCCCGAAGTAGAATCCGATTATCAACGATGTGATGGTAAGAACTTCTCTCGCCTCTATCTTACCGGCAATAAGAAGAAATACCGCCGTACCGACAAAGGAAACCGCAATAAACGGCCTGATTAGTTTTCGTATGGACTCAACTTTATCCATTTCATAACCCCTTACGGTGCTGATAATACCTCTTTCTTGCTCTTTGGGTTCGCTGCATACCCTGCTAATCGTCTTACAGCCCTATGTACCCACCAGGCCCTAATCTTACACATTCCGTCCTCAAGACATATCTTCTTCAACTCATCATCAGCAGCTTCTCTCCACCATCCGCCCAGGAGCTTCAATCGCATTAGCTGATACAGGGCGTCATGTACCAGGGATCCCCGGAGGATGGTTTTAGTATCAATAGCCGGTCCGCTTGCCCCGTCCCAGGCGTACCCTGACAAGATCGTTAAAATACCATCATCCCTTAGGGATAGATAGAGATCGAATATGGTTACTTCAGGATGAATATCTGTAAGCACCTGGTATGTCTCCGAGGTCTGGTATTTGTAGCCTGACTTGTATTTCATTACACCATTCCTTCCAGGGCCCCGGCCGGCATATCCTTCATCCGAATAGTCTTAATTGATCACCCATGCCAGTGCTACCCTTCTCTAAATTACATTGCCGACATAAGCACTGAGTATTTCCCCTCGTATGATCACCACCCATACTTAGCGGGACTATATGATCTACATTAGGATAAAGCGGATGATATGGATTAAAATCAGGTCGTGTCTTCCTACCACATAATTGGCATTTATATCTATCTCTTTCAAGCACTTTAATCGGATTGAAATTCTCCATGTTTGCTCCTGCTTTTAATGCTCTACGTTTGTGGCTTCTCTTTCTCCTTGAGGTTTTCCCTGCCTCTGTTTGATCATATTGCTTGCCACTCTCAGACGCTTCTTTTCTGTGAGTTTCCCTGTATTTCTTGTGTCTCGTGATTTCTTTCTCAGGATTATCTTCTCGATATTTCTTACCGTATGCCGCTAATTCTTCTTTATGGGATCCACGTAGTTCCTTAATCTCTTCTCGATGAGTTTCATTGTATTTCTTGTTATATGCGGCTGTATAATTTTTATGGTCTTCCTTATATCTCTTGTTGCGAATAGCCACACATGTTTTACACCGAGACTGCAACCCGTTTTTCCTGTTCCTACGTTTATGAAATTCACTGGTATTTTTTGTTAGTCCACATTTTGGGCATTTTTTAGTTTTCATGGCTTCAATTATACTACACTCATATTGCTTTTGTCAAGTGCTTCTGCTGCGTCCTTACCAGCCTTAGCCAGAAGAGCGGCCTGTTCCATTGCCTGTTGTTTCGCCTGCATATCGGCCCGTGCCTGACGAATCTCATCCCGTTCACCTTCGTCATTGATCAACTTAGCCGGATAGCCCTTAGCCTTAGCAACATATACCGCCGTGTCATCCAGCTTAAAGTTGTCCATGATATCCGGTTTAGCTTCCATTAACGCTGCAGCCGATTCAAGTGTGGTGGTAATAGAGTCTAACTCCTGAATCCGTTGAGCCCTTGCAAGCGGAGACTCATATTCTACGTTGATCTCTGATAACTCCCCAGGAGGCGGAGGGAATGCCCCACCTTCCAGCATCATGTTGAACGTACACTCAACCAACGGATCGAAGCCGTGGTCTATGATATTGCCGAAGGTAGGCCCTAAGAGGACTTGAGCCATCTGATATCGTCTTTCAACCTCATACGCCGTCATCTGGCCTGTTTGCTCACGAGGAGGTATGAATTTCACCTTATCACCGTGGAAGATCTCCCTAATTGCCAGCTTTAGATCCTCTTTCTTGAGTCTATTGTCTGAGTATCTTGCCCCGGTCAATAGCGGTTTTAGACTCTTTTCAACATCATCAACCACTGTCAAGCCCCCAGGTGTAAGTCGAACGCTCCCTATCACGCCTTGGTTCTTCATCAGAAGGGGAGGAAGGATACTTAACGCCCATTCCTGAAGAGCTAACTCGCTTGATTTATGAATGGTCTTAACGTCCGGCAGGGAAGTCCACCCAGGCCCCCGGCCATACACTTCGCCGCTCTCCCGCAGCCAAGGGATAACGAAGAACGGAAACCAATAGTATCCGCCTTCCTGCATGATAGTCTTTTGCTTGGCATCAATGTAATACGACACGAAGGGCTTAGACTTAATCCGATGCTTACCATTGAACCACCCTACAGGGAAGCAGCAATGTAAGAAGTCATGGCGCTTGGCGGGGTCCTTCTCCGCGCTCTTCTGGATCTCGTCACTTACCTTGTCCGGCCATCGCTCTATAGCCTCATGAGCCTGGAGTTTAAGTTCTCGAAAGATACCCTGCAAGCGTCTGTCCCGTCCTAACATAGCGCAATAGGTCCCCGGAGGCATGGGAATAAAGTTGAAGCCATTGAATCCAGGTCGCTCTATCTCGTTTTCCTCAATGTGAAATGCCCCGGTGTTGAACTGAGTAAGGTCCAATAGTACCTCGTTCCACTCCCCACCGAAGTTACTCTGTCTAAAGGCCTCGTGTTGGATTCTCCGGCACTCTTCGAGCCATTCTTGGTATTCTTGGACCTCTTCTTGAAGCCCTCCCATCTTGAGACGGAACCATTCGCCAGCCGTAAGATTGCCGGAGATCCAAGCGGCTAAGTCCTGCGCTGCCATCGTAGCCGTTGAGTCGAACATCTTAGTCGTTTTCTTTGAGCCTTGGGTAGATACACCCATGATGCTCGTCTTTCTGAAGGCTATATTCTCCGCTATCTCAAGCCATGTAGAGTCCCATAACGCTCTATCATACTTGAGATTATCGTTGATTTTACATAATTCCTTGCCGTTCATCACGCCCCCAGCTTTGACTTACTACCCGTTAGTTGAGCGTACTTCGTTGATGGAGCTCCGCCCAGGCCCAGGCCACTCGTTAGTATCGTGGACCTTCTACCCTTCCGGTTCCGAGCTAACTGTTGCTCTTCCTTAGCGGCTTCTTCCGCGGCAGCTTTAACCTCTGGACTGTCTTCACCCGGAACGTCTGGAGGCGGAGTAGGAGTGTAAGAACTCCCTCCACCGAATAAGACCGTGCTTAGGTGTATTAGATTCATCATATTACCTCAAAGTCTTTCTCTGCAACCGGATTCATGAAATACTGATCTTTCTCGGGAAATACATCAAGAGCAAAGGTTAAAGCTAATGAATCCCCTATGTCTGGAGAAGCTAAGCCCCTGGTCTTCATATCCTTCTTGCGTTCTAACTGTATTCTTCCCCTATTATCAAATCCATACTCCGGGCCTATGAGATCCATCCTAAGCTCGTCATGGTCTTTGGGTAATACGGCATGAGGCAGCCAATCCCGGATCTTACCCCACATCTCCGCCCTTAGATTGAAATATTTATCATCATCCTTTGCCGGAAGCCCTGAATTAATACCTAAGACATAGAGATATCCGAGTTGGTGAAGCCGGTCAACAACGCCAGCCCCAATACCTATTTCATCCACGAATACAGTTTGCGGCTTCCAGCGCTTCATTTCTTGCAATACAAGATCCGATAGCTGCATGGTGTCTTTCTCACGATATGGATATATCTTCGCCAAGAAAGTCCCTTGACGAATCAGGATCACACTTTGATCGTCTCCGAATCGCGCAACATCAACTCCCATGACTACCGGTGAATGTGAGTACAGGTGCGGAATATTCTCTCTGTTTTGTGCGTCAGTCACTAACGCCTCACTGATAAACTGGTTTGACGAAGCCCTGGGGAACATCCCCTTAACTCGAACACGAACGAAGTCAGAGTCTTCGCCATAATCCTCTATCCATTCTGTAATCTGTTGCTTGTTCGCCATCTTAGCGGTTCTGGAGTCGATTCTGTCATTATTCCAACGATGCTTGAACTTGCCCCAACATTCCTTGAACCTACCAGTATTCCTTGTTGGATTACCGAATACGATCCAGACGGCTCCTGGTGTCGTCATAGCGCCTTCTGTAGTTTCCCATATCACATCATCAATGGCGCTGGCTTCGTCGTACAGAAAGAGGATATGCTTCTCATGGGAGCCCTGAAAGGCATCAGGACGTTCTTTACTCCAAGGTTGAGCAAGGGCGAACCATGTTCCAGGATCAGCTTTACACTTGTATTTTGAGGCAGTCCATTCAAACCAATGCTTATTGATTAACAGGCCATGCCACTTGGCGAGTTCCCTCCAAGTCTTGGTTTCAAGCTGTGTTGCGGTATTAGCTGTTGTTATGATTTCCGGGTTGGGTCTGGTAGACATGAAATGTTGTACTACCCATGATATGAGAGCCGTCTTCCCGATTCCGTGTCCACTGGCTCTGGCTAACCTAACTGGTTTCCCTGATTTCAATTGTTCTCCGTACTCGAGAAGGAAATCAGACTGCCAAGTGTCCGGTCCCGATTCACCTCGTAAGATCCCTGACCCCCATGGATAAGCCCATAAGACAAAAGCGAGAGGATCGAACACGAACCTTTCAGCGGCCTCGATAAGTTGGTTGTCTATGTCTGTAGCGGTGTTACTTTCCAAACTCTTTCCTCTTTGCTAACGCATCTGCTAACCTTTCTCCAAGTTGATCAAACCCTTTGAGATCTACGGTTCCTTCTATCTCTTTCGGTAGCAACTTTGTTATGAAGCTGTAGAAGTCTTTCCTGTTCTCTTCCTTCTTAGCCCACTTGATAAGCTCTTTAGTCCCGCCAGTACCTTCGTAAGCATCCATGAAGGACTGTTTCAGGGTTGTAAACTTGTTCAGTTTTCCCTTTGGTCTTCCTGCACCTCGCTTAACTACATTCCCATTTTTACCTGGTTTCATTGCCATAATTTCTGTGGTGTTTAAAATTTCTCTCGTTATATTGTCTATCCAACTCTAATTGATAGGCCTGTAACCTATTGTTTTCACGCTGAGTTTTGTTAAAGTCGTCTATAAAGAATTGATTTTGTGCTGGGAATTGATTTTGGAAGTTGACCTGGCCTTGATATTGATATGGGTCTGAAGCGTAAGCGATCCCTAATCCCGCGCAAACGCCGAGCAGGAAACCGATGATAATTGCGAAAACTATTTTACTTGATAACGTCACATCATATTTTCCTTTGAAGAGGCCCCGAGCGCCCGTAACACTCGGGACCGTTGAAAGGAGGAAAAGACATCATGATTTGGCATATAATCCTTTTTTTTCATCTTGTCAAGGAAATAATGCACCCTTGGCTAAAAAAGACCAGCGGTGGCTCGATATGACCAACGTGATATTTGCTTTGTTGTGTTATATTGAGTTTGGCTACCCTTGTTAGTTATTATTTTACTTGGAACAGCGATTGCATGATAATCATAGTAATCAAATAACCCTTTAACGGAAAGGAGATTCAAGAAATGACAAATTATTGTGCAATGGAAAAAAGAAACAAAACATGGACAGTGGGAACAATCGGCCCATGTCAACAAATAACACCACTCGGGGATGTCCGCGATTTCCCAACTTTTGATGAAGCCAATACCGTTGCAAAAGAAATCGCAAATGGTAAATATCAGTGGCTTGCAGATCCAGGAAACTTCATAAATATGAGATAAAAGGAGAATTACCATGCCAACACTACCAGAGTGGGAAGACAGTTTGAGATCGTTAGGAGATGAAGAGGTAATGAAGATCGAAGACGCTTTAAACACATTGTACCTATGGGAACTATTCAACAAAACCTACCCCGAGCTTGCTATCTTGAGACGTGTTGTAGAGTTTGACACGAGCCGGAGAATGGCGAAATATGAAACCTGTAAACATGATAATTACAAGACCACCTATACTCTCAAACCGGTAGCGCCCGGAATGTCCTTCAAGGCAATAAAACATTGCCTGGACTGTAAGAAAGAGGCCCTGGTCGGAAGCGAGGACTGGAGATGAAAAACTACCTACTGAGAGACATCGACCCGGCGCTATGGCGAAGAGTGAAGAACCTGTCTTACCTGAAAGAGGTCCCTATCCGGAGTATTATCCTCGATCTTTTGGAGAAGGCAGTTGAGGTAAACGATGCTTAACCTTTATCCCCGGTCCCTATCTTGGGGCCGGGTTCCAATTCCCTTTCAATAATCTCGACCACCTTCTTAAATGACCTCGAAACATGCACATCGTGTTTAAGCCACCTTAGAGCAAGATGTAGGGCTTTCTGTTCCGAACGCATCCTTCCCCCTACCCCCTTGAGTTCAATTAGCACCACGTGGCCGTTAGGTAGGAATATGAAGCAATCAGGCCATCCTGCCTCATTGATTTTCCTACTTCGATCATGAAAACATGGCCAGCCGTTCTCTTTGCAGTACCGGATTACCTTTGCCTGGAGTTTCGACTCTGGTTCTGGGTCCGCGATATCATCAGGCCATGGGAAAAGGGGATCTTTCTCTGCCCTTCTCTTTGCAATATACGCTACAAGCCAATCTTGATCAAACTCGTTTTTAGACATATCTACCTCCCAGGCCTGCCTTTGGGCCTCCATGTGATAATCCCACTGTGTTTCGTTTAACATCGTTTCAATATCCCTCCCTGCATTTATCGCAAACCCCATCTTGTAGAAATCCATTAGCTGGCACCTGTTTACAATCCCGGCACACCATTTTCTTTGTCTCAGACGGAACCCCGTTCTTTTCTTTATCCCTTCGAGCCCAATTCCTTACCGTGGCCTTCCAGTCTTTCATCCTAACCTTTCCGATCATCCAGCCGTTGCTCTGGTAATGATCCAGGAATGTTTCTATGTTAATCGTTAGATTCTGTTCTTGGGAGAAGTTAGAAATCTCTTGGCTGGTTGGAGGTTTGAAGTTTTGAGTTTTTTCTTTGGTATTTTCTTTCTCTTTATCTTCTTTCTTACCATTCTTTCCCTTCTTACCATTCTTGTTTGTGGTTAGTTGCTGGTTAGTTGCTGGTTGGTTGCTGGTTAGTTGCTGGTTAGTTGCTGTATTTTCACCTTGGTAAAGGGGCCAATTTACTACGGTAATGATGGTAAACTTGTTGGTTGGTTTTAGGGTTAGTTTCTTTTCTATAGTGAAATGGTATAGAATCGTTTTTATGCTCTGTTCTGATATATTTAACTCCTTAGAGGCGGCCTTACGGCCAAAAATAAACTGTCCCGGATTAAGTTCAATAGTTTGATAACCGACTATTTGTTTATGTTTCTTGTGGCTTGCTTTCATTAAACACCATGACCAGAATACCCACATTTTATGATTCTTTAGTAATTTACCATCTAACGACTTTCGCCATAATTTAACGTATCCCCTTTCCATGGTTAAACCCCAAAGACAAAAGAAGCTCATGGAGTAATCTCGGGAGGTAAGGCCCGCCCTGGCGGTTGCCCGTCCAGGGACTCCATGAGCTTCTTTTTAATTTGCGGATTAATATTTACCATAATTACCTTGTTTAGATTACACTCTTCTTATCACATCATGTTTCCAATGTCAAGGCTAAAATCTTCTTAAGAGTCCTGGCAGGGTCCATGTCTAAAGTCATACACACCCAAGGGAAAGATCCTATACCGGTGTTATTCCAGGTATTTAAGAACCACTTTTTGGCTTCCAAGGATTCTTTCGGGTTACGTAGGTCCTCAATAGCTTGGATCATAACCGAGGCCCATAATTTTCTTTCCATGTTATTCCTTAAGGCTATTTAGAATTGCGTTCATGCGTGTTGGGTGGGCTATTTTCCTTTCAGCTTTGTTCTGGATTTGCCTAATCCTTTCCCTGCTTAAACCGTATTCATCCCCGATTCGCTGAAGAGTATATTTTTCACATCCAAACAATCCATATCTCTTTATGATAATCTTTCTTTCGATCTCCGTAATAGTTGACAGTACCCTTTTTATAATATCGTCGGAAGCTTTTGAAATAATTAAGGATATATCTTTCATTTTATATTTTGGGGTTGGCTTTGGGTGCGGTCCCATAGAAACCTGTAGCGTTCGTTTTATGCCTTTATTTACATGCGTCTTTTTAGGGATATTGTCAGGATTATCCTTAACATTCCATTTCGGCTTAAAGGATTTAATGAGAATTGTTTCCATAACATCCATATAATCATCAACTGGAACGTAAAGAGCTTTGTCGAATACACGGCGGGACCGATGCTGGTGTATCCTTCTGTGAATATTGTTAGATTTGCCGATATAAACCAACTCACCCCTCCTAAATAAAAAATAAATGCCCCTCGGGACGTTTAAATCAAGCTCTACGAGGTCCTTGCTGTAATTTTGCAACTCTTCGGGCCACCCTTTTTGTATTAGATTTTTCATGTTTTTTACTATTGCATACCTGAAAACATTTGTCAAGTCATTTTTGCCTTTTATGCTTATAAATGGCTTGACGGCGAAAATAGACGAAAATGGCTGAACTTAGTTGATATAAGATGGTAGTACCCCTCCCGCAGGATGAAAACTCCCGAATATCGCCTTATACTGGCATTGACTAACGGATATATTTTGGCGTAGTATTACGGCCAACAGTAACCCGTTAGATTGAAATGTGGGATAGTATGGAAATGCAGTCAACGAAACTTCGCTCCCCAGGCCCGGACGGTAAGGCTCCGGGCGCAAGCCTTCAAAAGGAGCAAACTCAAAATCTGGGTTTGGAACCGGAGAGTCGCTTTTGTAACTGTATAACCAGGCGGATAATGATGGTTAATATTAGTAGTAATTTGATATTGTATGTGTTGTACTTTCAAAGCAGGATGAGTCACACCCCATCCTCACCATTACCCTATTCGCCCCCACATTTGAGTTTAACGCCAATTTCTGCCCTATTCGACACCCCCGAGCCTGGACCCCCAAGCGGACAAGCCAAGGCCAGCGGAACGGTAGGGTGGAGCGTCCCTGGCATCCAATCGCCAAGCAGTCGGAAGGGGCTGTTTCTTGGGTAAACGGTTCCTTTGCCAGGGATCCTAACCGTTAAAGAACGCATTTCAGGAAATTGATCTCATGACACTCGAGCAGGACCTTCAAAGTTTAGCAAAGGATATCCCAGACGCAGAATGGGACGCTTTCAATAAAGGAGAAAACATGGACAAACTGGCAAGAGTTTTGGCAAAATACTGGGAAAAGATCCCTGATGATCAGGTGGGTATTGTGGCCGAAGTTTTGGACGCGTTTTTAGATGACTACAGGATAGTTGGGTGGGATCACCCGGAAAAGGTCGGATACGGAGAATAAAGGAGAAGAATGGCAAATTATAAACTTTTAGAGAAAGACGACGTGACAGGCGAATACCGCTATAAAGGTCAGTGGTATTCATCATATCCTTACGCTGAGGTAGAGTCAGATATGGAAAAGGCTGAGATAGAGTCGGATACGGAGGCGATTAAAAATGGCAACATCAATAATTATAGTATATGCACACCTTGATCCAGAGCAAATGATACAAAAAGGGCTTGAAGCTGGCCTGAGCGAAGAAGCCGCTGATTATTTCAGATATTTTAATGAGGTTAAGTTAGAATTGACCGTCAACAATCTTTCTGGAGACGTATTGAATTGTAAATATTTACCCATAGGTAACCCACGGAGATGATTAATGGAAAATAAAAAGACATGGTTAGAGGATCGAAGAAAATCGCTTGGAGGTAGCGATTCTCCAACTGTATTAGGTATAAACCCATACACAACCCGCACGGAACTATGGCAAGATAAACTTGGCTTGTTACCAGAACAGGAGCCTAACAATGCCATGAAGCGCGGGACGGCCCTGGAGCCCATAGTTGCCGAGATCTACCAGGAGACAACCGGCAGGGAATTGAAGGTAAACACAGAGATCCTAAGAAATAAGGACCTCCCCTATATGCATGCCAATATAGATAGAGAGATCCTGGGTAATGGAGATCCTGGGGTTCTGGAGATTAAATGCCCTGGGATTCACATCTTTGGCAAGGTCCAAAGAGAAGGTCCCCTTGACAGCTACCTGATACAGCTTCAACATTACTTAGCTGTTACCGGCCACCGTTGGGGATCTCTGGCAGTATTTAACGCCGAGCGGTGGGAACTGTTGTTTTATGATATTGACAGAGATAACGACCTCATCAACATTATCAAGGTTAAAGACGCGGAGTTCTGGCAGCTTGTTAAAGAAAAGACCCAGCCTGAAGAAATAGACCAGGCTGAGATTCTTGATCTTCCTAAAGTTGGGGATTCAAACTTTGTTACCATAACCTCTAAAGAGTGGAGTAAGGCCATCCAGCGCCTCCAGGTAGCGAAGGACTTGGCATCTGAGGCCAAAGCATTAGAAGAAGAGGCGAAGGCCTCTGTGATTGATATTATGAACGCTGAAGGGGCAGAGATAGCAGAAGGCAATAACGCCCGGATCTATTATAAAGAGCAATCTGGAAGAGTATCAATTGATACTAAGAAATTAAAGAAGGACCAGCCGGAAATATGGGAACAGTACAAGAAACAAGGTAAGAGCTTTCGCTCATTCAGGTTTTACAATTTGAAAGGAGGGGTTTAAGATGTCAGAAGAATTATCAAAATACGGTTCCGCATTACCTGTCAGCAGGAGTATGTTTTTCAACGTGGCATTGTTTGAACACATGCAAAGAGTGGCTAACGTATTCTCCCGGAGTACAATGGTTCCAGAGCATTTCCAGAACAACATTGGAAACTGCTTGATCGCAATGAACTATGCAGACCGGATAGGGGCCGACCCGTTCATGGTTATGCAGAATATGTTTGTAATTCATGGCAAACCAGGCATTGAAGGTAAGTTGGTAATAGGCCTTGTGAACCAAAGTGGCAGGTTCGATCCGTTGGAGTTTGAGGAAGGAGAAGAGTTCTGCACCGCCTTTGCCAAGGAACTGAAAAGCGGAAAGGTTCTAAAAGGGCCTAAGATCACGATGAAGATGGTAAAAGCCGAGGGATGGTTAGATAAAAAGGGCAGCAAGTGGCAGACCATGCCCGAACTGATGTTTCGTTATCGTTCTGCCACCTATTTTGCAAGAACTTATTGCCCCGAAGTTCTTCTTGGTATGCAGACCAAAGAAGAGATTGAAGACGTAATCGACCTGGCCCGAAACACTAATGGAAGCTATAGCGCAGAATCAAAACTTAATGACCTGAAAGAAAGGCTTTCAACGGCCAAGGATGTCCAGACTCAAGAGCCTGATCCGCCGGAAGAGGAAGCCGAAGAGGTCTCACTGTTTGAGGAATTGAAATCAGCCAGAGGTAAATTCAAAGAATACACCTTAGAAAACCTTGATAAGATCCGGGAAATGACAGAAAGTGAACAAAATTACCTGATCGCTAAGTGGTCTAAAAACGTGGAAGACGAAGCGCCTCTGTCGGCACTTCTTAATCCACCCCCGGAAGAAGTTGCCGGAGAGCCAGAGCATACCCCCCCATGGGTGCGCCGGAAACATTTCATGGATGAGATGAAAGACCTCCACGACAAGAACGAAATCATATATTACAACTGCTTGGGAGCCAACGGATACACGTCGGTCAATGATGTTCCAGAGGACCCGGCAGAAGAGAATAGAATATTGAATATCATAAAGGAAGAGATCCCAGGAGCGTAAATATAATGCTTGTCAAGCGGCACACTTCAATGTTAATGGAAGACTACTTAGAATTAAAAGAGAAACTCCAGAAAATTCAAAACTGGATTGAAGCTTACCCTGTAACCGCCTTTCCAGAACCAGACTTTAAAAAAGCTGCAAAAGTCTTGAAAGAAAATGGAATGACACTTGATGCAATTACTGCCAGTAACATGCGTCATGTTTTAAATGGGATTAAAAACATAATTGATAACCAAGCAGCGCAGCGTAGAGGACTTATGGAATTACGAGAATGGTGCTTAAATTATGGAATACCACAAGAGTTTGATGTGGATGACGCAGTAGAAATGATAACCGATTATTTAAAGGAAAAAAATGGCGGATAAAGCAAATAGATTTAAACCTAAAATCATCTGCATTTTGGATGCCACAATCGAGAAAGAAGTGCTCCTTGACGCTGACCAAGAACGAGTTAAAATCACTATTATCTGCAAAAGTAGCAGGTGGGAGTGGTTTACAAGAGAAATCGCTCAAATAGGCTGGGAGGTTCAGGAGATTAAGAGCCGAAAGAGAGGGATAGAATGGGTACCATAGCAACATGCGCGGTTTGTGGTGATAAAAAGGAATTGTGTGGGTCTGTTAGAATTGATGGTATCCAGCAACCGCGTTTTTGTAAGGACTGCTTACTTTTATATATGCAAACAGGCGACATGAATGTCAATGACATTTACTGGCTTGTTCAGTTGGCTCAATTAAGTGATCAAGACTCAATGTTAGCAATCAAAGGAGAAAATAATGATACTAAAGAAATCCCAACGGGAGGAATTTGAGACAGTATCTAAGCCATTAATAAAATGGTTAAATGAAAATTGCCATCCCCATGTCAGTGTAATTATTACCACCACAAGTTCTGAATTGTTAGAGGGGATGGCCTCAACTGGTCCAATTATGGATTATGTAAAAGATTGATAACCTGTAGTTAGGGGATACTTATGAAAATCGAAGCATGTAAATGCGAGAAGATTGCGGAGAAGGAATTTGACAGGCACCCGGAGATGAATGAAGGGTGGGAAGAATTGTTTAGGAAGAACGGTTTCGTGTATATCGGCTACCGTCCTAACCAGTCGCTTGAGATGGACGGTAAAAAGACGCCTCCACTCAGCTAATCGTTATCCCCAGGAAGTAAATGCCGTTTAAACCCAAAGAATCAGCCACTCCCGAAGATTACCCCGAACTTATAACCCCGCGAATACCCTGGGAAGAGTGGGGGGCCCAAGAGCAGGAAGAGACCATGCTCAAAGCTCTGGGGGCCGATCTTTGTGAGTGGCTGGAAAGGGGGAGCCATGACACCCTTCCAACGTGAACTAATCGCCTATGCCATTATTGCCATCCTGGTCGTAATGACCGTGATCCTATGCAAGAACAATACCTTACAGAGTATGAGCATTGAGGCAATGATAGACGCCAGGGTGGAGCAGGAGTTCAGGACGCGGTATAGAGACGTCCCTCAGATCGTGATAGATAGAGGGACGGTCTATGCCGGAGATAGGGAGATCGTGATAGATGAAAACTGATCACTTACTATTTCTCAAATGCCGTAAGATCTCTTTTATGTCCCGTTGAGATTCGTTTTGATTTTTTTTGAGGTCCAGCATTTGATCATCTAACTTTTTAACGATGGCCTTTGTTTCGATAACGTCTTTCGTGACAACCGACATTTCCTGCTTCGTCACATACCTAAGAGGATCTGACGCTTGGCCCGACCAGACCTTAACGCCAGTTATAAATAACGGAATACCGACCGCCAGCAGAATCGCAAAGACTACTTTCTTGCTCACCTTATCTTTCAGTGCCATTTGAATCCTCTCGTGACATTTCGGTGCAGTGCAATCATCCATGATAAAACCATCCTTTAATACCCGCCAGTAAGGGCCGCACGTTTCCAAACAGTGTTTGCAGTACAGACATAAACATAATTAGCATCCCAAGCAATCTCTCCCTGAGTACACGCAGCGTTAGAGGCCGGAGTCTGAGCAGTCCTAACGCGAACTGAATCGGCGTTTATATCTAAAAGGGTAGCTGGTGTCGCTATCCCGATACCTACATTGCCAGCAGAGTCGATCGTCATTGCCTTCGCAATCGCCCCGGATTCCGGCTTAGTCCAAAAGGAAAGCTCCCCACCAGAGTCAGTTCCCGCGTTAGCGTCTGTGGTGATACAAGCCGATTGAATAGCAGCCACTAATTTTGAAGTACCATCCATAGTTGAAGAACTGGCATTATCGTCATTACTAAACCATAAACTTCCTAATACTTGATCGTCATTATCGGTCCATCCAGCAATCTCAACAACGGCTCTTTGATCTTCAGTGGTCTCAAAAACGGTTAAAAAGGTCGTTCCAGCAAGGCCCATAATGGGGGGGACAGTGGTTCCTATTCCAACATCTCCACTACTGTCAATCGTCAATTTAGCCGCAGCAGCCTCACTACTCCCCGTAGCAAGCACCAAACTCGTAGCATTAGAAGCCGCACCAAAAGTACCTTCAGCTTCCGCCCATATAGACGCCCCCGGAAGTATGGCGTCCGTTCCGTCACTCTCAAGCGGAGCATTAAAGTTAATCCGGCCAAGCTCGTCTCCGTCAACTACTGTCAATTCCTTTGTCGCTATTGTGACTATCCCCGCCGCCCCTGCATCTCCCTGCACGTCAAGAAGAGATTGCGGTAGGATGGTTCCTATGCCTACGTCATTAGGGAATGAAGTAAGGCTTTCGGCAGTATCAGGGAGTAGATTCCCAATTATAATAACATAAGGATCATCGCTTAAATCATACATATCAGCAGTAAGCTCAGTACCACTATTACCGATGAAGACGGTCCCGTACACTCCGCCAGTTCCGGCGTCCGTAATCGTAAAGCCTACCTCGGCATCTCCAGCGTCTTTAATTACTTTACAGTTAGTGAAGGAGTTCCTTTGAGAAAATTCGTTTAAACTCTCTAAATAAAAATGGTTTGTACCTGGATATGCACTTGTGCTGTTGTAAAGATGGGCGTCATTAGCATTGTAAATATAGTAATTCTTGACAAAATATTGCGCCCAGCAATCAATCATAGTGACAGACATGGCTTGACCAGCAATATGAAACCCAGCCTCAGCGTCAAGGTCCGAAGTCTCAGCGTGACAGTTCTGGAGTCGAACCCTGCCATATCCATCAAACTTAAACCCGGCAGTAGGTGCAGGATCATCATTCAAAACAGTGCACCTCTCAAAGGTTAGAGTGTTATAGTAGGCTCCATAGGCAATGGGGTTATAAACATATAGACCGATGTTCCCAGAATACCAAATATTGACATCAGAAAAGGTCGTGACATCCACCATCCCTTCAACATATACCCCATAACTTGACGCATCGTTAATATCAACATGGTCAATGACATGATTCATGCTTACACAACCAGCCCTGGCTCCGTCAATTATACCGTAAATATGAATTCCAATGGTTGGTTGATAAATCTTGACATCCCTTACAGTTACGGCGTCAGACTTGGCTATAAGGATGCCACCATTCCATAGATGCAGGTTTTCAAAAGTTTGGCTCCCTTCTTTGTGATCATCCGTCCCGGTACAGGTCGCCTCTTCAACGGCTATGCAATAACTATCATAATCCTCGAAATTCTCAAGCGCCAGATTAGAAATGCCCCCAAACTGATTAGTCCCGTCTCCGCCCGAGTCTGTGAATTGAAACATGATCACATCAGCCGTGGCTTTTATAATTGTGGCAAATCTCCCCTGTCCTTCAAAGTAAATCCCACCGCCTGCAATAGTTATGCCACTCCCTATGTTGTAAGTCCCTTGACCGAATAGAATACGGCCACCGGAACACATACTTTGGACACCAGCGCAAGCCACTTGAGGAAGAGAATCAACCGCTGATTGAATAGCAGCCGCACAATTAACTGAACCGTCAGCCTTTGCACCCCACCATTCAGAATAGATTGCCCCCCGTTGAGAAGTTGCGGAAAAGCTCACAATTCCAGTGCTGTTCTCGTTAAACACCTGAATACGTTCAGCGTCCAAGATTCCATTAAAGATCAGATCGAAAGCCCCTAAAGTGATATAAGTCCCCGGAACAAATCTTAATATACTACCGGACCCGATAGTCACTTCTGCTTCAAGGGTAATAATGGCCGTAACTATGATAACATCATCGTCTTGAGCCGCCAGCAGTTGAGCATGGGTAGCGACATTAGTAATCGACCACGGATCTATGACAGCAGTTATGCCGCCAATGGACTTGTCAGTTATGGCCGCACCCCAGGAAGAAGACGCCAGGGAAAGACAGATAAGAAATAACCATAATGCTTTTTTCATTTTTTAGATCCTTTGTTTATTATGTTTTCTAATTTTTTAAGCCTACTATGCAGTTGAAGAATATATAAAGCCTGTTCCTCTGTCTTAACCACTAATTCTTGCATACCAGAGCCTAAGTTAATGGCCCCGTTTGACTCTGTTAAATCATTTATCGTCATACCTGGTAACTTGTTTTCTTTCTTTACAAATTCGCTAAGATTATTAAGGGACATTAAATCATATTTTGAGTCAAAGACGTAATCACTACAAGTCAGAGTTCCGCATGATGCGACAACTGTTCCGGTTGTGTAAATACCTCTCTCAGTGGTCCATGTAACATTTGCGCCACCGCTGAAACTGACTTCATTACCGACCGCAACACACCCTCCCAAACTTACAGAAGAGATTGAAACGCTACTGTAACCATATAGCCTTATTCCATAGGTTGTACATCCATCAGCGTGGACCCCGGAAATATTGACATTCGTATTATATAGTGCTCCACCATGCGATAACAAATAAATAGCAGCAATACATTTATTGCATGAGTCGGAACAGTCCTCCATCCCATATCTATTTCCATCAACATTTATGTTAGATATAACGGCATCTCCGAAAGTTCTACCAACTGCATAGACACCCGCAACGGTACATCCATATACATCAAAATTATTAATGATCATACTTGTAGGGTTGTCGTTTCCAGTGGTTGAATCTTGCGTATCTATTATAATGCCAGCTTGAAGACCGTTGAGAATATGTGCGTCACTTGGATCTAACGATAACACCTTGACACCATCGAACGTAGCCCCCCTTGTAAGTTTGTGAACATAGATCGCATTAGAAAACCATCCATGGAACCTTAAATTACTGTATGTTGAATTAGAACCTTTTCCTGTTGAGATATGCAGTCCCACTTTATTATAGTCGTCTGAAACAAAACCTAAGTCACGTACATTCGTAAAATTCGCACCTGTAATTGACAGCATATCAAAAGTTGTAGAATCTGAAAATAAATACGCCGATGCTGAAGATTCACCGACTAAACTAACATATGAATACGATTGAACAAGTGTGCTTGATATTAAATACTTTCCAGCTGGGAAGAACACCGTTCCACCACCAGTTGCGGCCCCCGCTAAAGTTATTGTTGACTGTATAGCTGAGGTGTCGTCATGGACTCCGTCACCAATTGCGCCATAAGTCTTAACATTAAAAGCATGGTCACTTGAACCACCACCAGTACCAACCAAAGACCCGTTCCACCATAAAGCACCCCCAACATTGTATAAAGTATAGGTTGATGGAGAAGGAGCCACCTGACTATGAAGATAGATCCCCTCTGTAAACTCTCCCCGACCAACGACATCAAGTTCACTTGTGATAGAAGTTGTACCTATTCCAACATCACCAGTAGCAGATATCGCCATTCTCGTAAGGTTATTAGTTTGAAATAATATAGGATGAGCCGTTTTGGATCTAAATATAATACTTGGATAACCAGCGCCAAGATAGTATCCACTCCCGTCAGCGAAAAATTCGCCCTGAACGGTATCATTTTCCGCGCTGAACTCAATAGATGAAAATGAATTACCAGCGGTATTGGTATTAGAGACCTTAATACAAGGCAGTGAATCCAAATCACCTGACGAGGAAGAATACTCGACTATGAAATCCCTGGTCGGCGTAGTCGTGCCAATCCCGATATTACCGCCATGCTGCATGGTCATTACATTAATCTCACTACCTCCACCATGAGCGGTTTCATTAAATTTTAGATCGTCCGAATATACCTCTATAAACCAGTTGCCAACATCTGACTTTAGATTGAGTTGCCCACCAAGACCAGAACTAAAGGCTTCAAGTCTTGCCATAGGGTAAGTTCCATCAGTTGAGTAAGATTGTATCCATAACCATGAAGGAGTACCCGTTACGGTTTGATTTGAAATAACGACCTGTGCGCCATCATACGAGATTCCAGTGGCCTCAGACGCCCAAAAATTATCTATAATAGAAGTCGCGTAAGCAATAACGGCAGCATTATCCGGCAGGTCGTCTACTCCACCCCCTGCCACATCATCGGAAGCATCCCTAGTGGAAGCTGTACCAAAATAACCCGTATCAACCGCCAATCCACTGGCCTCTTGTGTGAGGCCGGTCCCTGCCTCGACCGACAACACATCATCGGCTAACGCGATTCCATCGCCATCACTCACCCCGGAGCTGCTACCAGTGGCCGCAAGCGTTATCCTACCGTCTGCATCAACGGTTATATTTGCATTAGTATAAACCCCTGGAGTAACAGCAGTATCAGCCAGTTGAGTAGTCCCAACCCCTCCAGCGGTAATCGACAGGCCATCGGTATCAGCAGTCAAACCAATTCCGCCAGCAACAAAAAACTCCGTCCCTGTAACACCAATCCCGGACCCAGCGGTGAAGCTCCCAGACGCGCTCCAGTGAGCCTCCCCGTAGGCGTATATCGCTGCACCATCAGGGATATTAGCATCATTCCCCATCGTTGCGTTGTAGGTTTTAGTTGCAATACTCCCAAGGCCTAATGTGGTTCGTTGAGCGGCCGCGTCAGCATCATCAAGTAAGGCCCTTCCCGCAACCGTACAAGCTATCTCTTCAACATTCCCGGCCCCGGCAGTTGAACGCCCCAAGAGTTTGTCAGTGGCAGAAACATTCTGCATTTTGGCATAGGTAACAGCATCATTGGCTATCGTGGTTGCGAAGGAAATGTTTGCACTCCCTGACCATGCAGCCGAAACACCGGTAACGTCACTGGTTAAAGTAATGGTTCTGGCATTAGCCCAGGCCGTGGCCGTGGCCGCATTGCCCGTGCATGACCCGGCGCTTCCAGTTGCGTTTCCTGTTACGTTGCCCGCAACGTCTCCGGTCACATCTCCGGTAATATCCCCTATAAATCCCGTAGCTGTCAACATTCCAGTGCTGCTATTGAAAGTCAGATTTGTTCCAGTGTTCGGTTGATCCGTTCCAACCGCATCATTAAAAAAACCGACAAAACAAGTCGTATCTGTGCTTTCATCCCTGGTTACTATGGTTAATGGCACAATACTTGCAGACCCATCAAAAGCAGTTCCACCAATATCTACTGAGGCAGCAAGGGCCGTAGCTGTGGCCGCATTCCCTGTGGTTGATCCTGAAGACCCTGATACATTTCCGGTTACGTTGCCGGTCACATTACCGGTTAAAGTCGCGGTAATAACCCCGGCAGAAAACTCCCCGGAGGCCCCCCGCCTGACGATCATATTAGCCGTGTTAGCACTAACAGCCCCATGTTCCGCCCCTGTAACTGCTTGGGAATGAGTATAAGCCGTGTCCCAATCGGTTGAACTATCTGTCACAGCCGAAGCAACTCCCCCGGAGATCTTTACAAACCCCTCATATCCTGACACATCGGCGTTAAGACCTCCAGCCGCCATATCAATATCGCCATTATCGGCAACATCATAGGTGGACTTCATCATATCGCCGCCGCCACTTCCATCGAATGAGCCTGTCACAATACGCCAAAAAAACGCGCTTGTGCCAATCCCGGAATTCTTGACAACAAAGTTGGTTGCGGTCTTACTCTCAATGGAAATAACGCCAATGTCCTCTATATCGGTTTGTGTCCCAATGGTTATAAGAACATCATAATCCGTCATTCCGATATCTTCGCCAATCGCAACCGTCACGCCGGTTGTTGAATTAAAGTTATCCGTACCATCATAATTATTTTCAGATAACCCCAATATGGCCGCGTCAAGGTCATTCAATACCGCCTGGACTGTACTTGACGCTGAATAGGTGAACTCGTCATAGACTCCTATGAGGTAGGCCCCGGAAGTTACCGCACCGGCTACACCGTCTAGGCCAAGGGAAGTCAAGGCCGTGGCAGGCACAAGATCCGTTGCTATACCGGACCATTTCAACCTGTCAGAATACGCCGTATTCCAATTAGTTGATGTCCCGCCAGTGGCCGTAATAACTCCATCTACTTCGAGTTTCGTTGCGGCGACAATAGCGCCGATCCCGACATTACCACCGTTGTCAATGGTCAGTCGTTGGCCCCCATCATTCACTATTGCGAAGAAGCCAGTCGCATCATTTTGTATGGAGATCCCTTCAGCCGTGTTCGTCAAGATTAGCCCTGCAACTTTAGCGTCACCAGATTCAACCTTGATATAGTTCTGATCAGCCGCGACATAAGTGTGCAATAAATAACCAGGAGCGGCAGTCCCTATGCCCACCTTACCGTCATTGTAATATATATCCGTACCTGTAAGGGTCCAATATCCGGTCCCTCCACCGCCACCCCAGGCGATAATTGCGGCCCCGGTCGGAAGGGTGTTATCATTAGCCACAGCATCAGCTTTATCCAATATAGCAGCGGTTCCCAGGTAGCCGTCACCGACCTGGACATAATCCCCGGTATTACCGGACCCCATGGCTATTCCACACCACATGAAAACTATTGCCAATGATAATAATACTTTACGCATTAGCTGACCTCGTGAGTTCCTTAGCAACATTACCCGCCCCCATTCTTAAAAAAATCTCATAATCCACACTATTTAAAGTACAATCCATTCCACCGGCTAACTTTAGGAAATCTCCGGCTTTCACTACGACCGTTCTTGCAGCATGAAGGGCCGATATAGAAAACACATCACCGGGAGATAACCCCAGGATCTTAACAAGATTGTCGCTTGCAGCGTCCAAATAGGTATCAACGATGTAATGGGCAGGACCCGCGGCCACCGTGATAAAACCGTCTGTATCAAGATCAACGTAAGTATCCGGTAAATTGAACCTATCGCTCGGATGACTGATATTATCAAAACCTGTCTCTGCATCATTCCAGACGAGATAATATCCAGCTCTCGGGTCCGGTAAGGTTAGATCACTATAAATTGAGGATTCGGATAAAGATAGGCCGCGCCCAACAATCTCCCGAAGTTGCTTAATCAGGATCACAGCCTTGTCATAAGTGTCTTCATAGGTCTGATCCCTTAATGCCAGAACAGTCTCTTGAGTGTACGGTTTACTGCTTATAATGGCTATCTTAGACAGGTTGGCCGGTATGCTGGCAACTTCAAAGACGATATTCCCACCGTCCGGGTCCTCAATATCTAAAACGTCAATCGTGAAGTCGATGTCAACAGTCTGAAGAGCACCATCCACATATACCGTGATCTCTTCCTGATCGTAGATGATAAACTCAAAAGGAAATGTATCCAATACACCATTGCCAATGTAGTCATTGCGTATAGTTTCGGAAGTGATTGCCATTATCGTTTCCTTTTACCCTTCTTCTCTCTCGTTACTTGCCTGACTACCTGTGGAGTTAGTTGACGCTTCAATCCTTCAACTCCTTTCAAACCCCGCTTTGTCTTGTATCTCTCCAGGGTCATAATATCCTGAAGGTTCGCGCCAAGCTGCTTTGCGAATACCATTATCCTTGGAACAGATAGCCACAAGCCCGGACCTATGCCCTGCATGAGAGTGTTAAGCTCACGGTAGGCCTTAGCCTTAATTTGCCCTATAAGGCTCCTGTCGTCCTTCTCAGCGGCTATCATGGTCCCCACAATAGCAACAAAGCAGCCTATTAATAAGAATCTCCATAATTCCTTGGCTTCTTTCGATGTTAGGGCTTCATTGAGACCCTTAGCTTTCATATCCTTTGAGAAGATCTTGAGGTCCCGTAGCGTTGTTGATAGGATCGGAACAGCCCAGGTCTTATATTGAACAGCAGCGCCACCCGCGCCCGTACCTCCAACAAGGGATTCCGCACCAGTAACCTTTCGCCATCGGCCCATATCTACCCTTAATTCTGCAAGCCTCTTACTGCTAATCTTTCCGGTTTCAAATTCTTCCTTTGTCAAAGATCCTAAAAGAAATTGTTTATTTGCCGTAACCGTTGCAATCCTGAATAGAGAAAAAAGCCCTTCCATAAATCTTTCAGTAACAAGCTTGCCCGGTTCGGCCAATTCAGCAAATACGGACTTCCCAACAAAGGCAATATTCTCCTTGACAATCTTCTTACCCTGATCTGTCTGTAATCTCTTTACCCCAAGGGTATATTTTTTGAGGCCTACCCCTTGAAGGGTAGTTGCCTGTTCACCGATAACGGAAGCAATGCTCACGGGGATGTTAAGCCCAAGATCAAGCATGGTCGTGAAGGTCCTTGCGGCCCTAATCGTTAAATCAATTACCCCGTTCTGTTTCCCTATCCACCTGATACGCCTACCTTTCTTATTGTTTATGTATTTGTTGACAAACTTCTTAATCGACCTGTCTATCTCCAGACCCCGTGGCGTGAAGACTTGAGGCGTCAGAGATTGAGCGTAAATGTCCATCTTTGGGATAAGCTCATCATAAGATCGTTTCCGTTCAAACATCTTAACGTAAGAGGTAAAGGCCCTTGTGATGTTCGCGGTTGGTAAAAGCTCCCCGGACCTGTGGAGGGCAAACTGAAAGAACTTCTCCATTGGCAGGATGTTCCCGGTATCTTCATCAAGGATATTGAAAACAGCTTCGTCTTGCTTGTAATTCTTGTAAAGGCTCAAGAAAGCCTTTTTAAGTCCTGATTCCTTGACTTCCTCAAGGAAAGTTCGCCTCATGTGAACGAAATAATTTTCTCGACCCTTCGTTAAAGCCTGAGTTTTAATCAGATATTCCAGGGCTTCACTGAAATATGATTCCATGAAATGAGTATAGTCCAACTGAGCGCCCGTTAATTCTCCTGCAAGTGCTGGTTTAAATTCCGCCGATGCTTCCATGTATTCCATGATCTTCTTATCTTGAGGGATCGCCCTTTCAATCAAGGTCCTGGCCCTGGACTTCTCCGCTTTCTTGGCCAAGGATAGGGCTTCTTTCTCTATATCATAATATCTTGCATCGGCCTCCATGAGCTTTCGAGCGGATTCTGTGACCAGCATACGATAAAAAGGATTCTGTTCTGCAAGGGCAGTGTCATATCGGTAATCATCAAGCTCATGGACCTTAATGGCCTCGATCTGCTCAATGGTTGCCCCCACTTCTTTAGCCAAGGCTAACCTTGCCTCCCTCCAGGTCCGTATTCCTGCCAGGTCAGTCCTGTCAACGGTATCAAGTTCTCTCTCAGTCAAAAATACGTCCTCATCGGCAAAGGGTTCCAGGAGCGCCTCGAAGTCTTCAATCTCTTTTAGCGTCATTTTGCCAATAGGCGGAAGCTCTAAGGCCTTCCTATAGTTGTCAACCCTTTGGAGTCTCTTGTCAGCGATCAATTTAAGGAGCCGGTTTTTCGCCTCCAACTGTTCCGTCATTTCCAGGGCTTTGACGAGAAGATCGTCCTTGTACTGTTTGAACTCCCAATTAGACATCAACCCTATATCCCGGCCCTTTGTGAGTTTCTTCATGATGTTTTCAGGAATGACCAGGTAATCTCGAATGGCCCTCAATCTTTCACGCCTACGATATAGGGAGATAGCCTTGTTCTTATGCTTGATTGTCTCGTCTAATTTCCCGGCCCTGTAAGCGTCCCTGGCCGCTCTTGCCTCAAATCGTATCTGATCCGCTAAGGCCGTTCTTTCCGTTAAGCCTTTGATTATCTTACTTATCTTAGTTTGACCCGTTGCTTCTCGTACAGTTCGCTTTACGTCTTTAGCCTTTCGAGGTTTCAAGGCTTTGCGGATCTTGGCAAGGTGGGCCTTCGTGGCTTTAGTCAATTTGGTTATTTCGGCCCTACGCTCCGTTAAAGTCTTGCCTTCAATGCCCTTAAGTTTTGCAGGATCTTTAAAGAATTGCTCTACTGCGGCGTCTATGCTCTTTGAAGCGGCCTGGAACTCCGCCTCTGATAGTTGGTCAAACTCTTGCAAGAACATCTCCTGAGCTTGCTCTAAGGCGTTCCTAACGATACCCTCTTGAATAGGTGTCAGCTTCTTACCAGCAAGAGCTTTGTCCAGGGCCGTCTTGACCCGTTTTCCGGTTAAACCCTGGTCTCTCATGAAATCAGGATAGGTGGAAGCAACACCGATCCATTGTTCAGTACCATCAAGATCCGTCACCCGGACACGCTTCCCGGCTTCTCCGGCCCTTACGAGGCTTGAGAGATATCCGATGTAATGCTCAATATGATCTTTGAAGTCTATTGATGTGGGTAGTTCTAAGGAAAATGGAGGGTCAAGAGCTAACGCAACTTGAGACTTGATGGAAGTTGCGGGAAGTCTTTCGCTAATGTCTCCCGCGATAGCTTCCGCAGGATAGAGGGATCTGAAAGATTCTGAGCTTTGCCCTTGCTTTTTGCGGATGGCCGTTGCTTCGGCTCCCGTGAATTGCTCAATGTCATGGCCAGTTACCTCTCTAATGTAGGCGTCAATGTCCTTACCTTGACTTTCAGTATCCATTTTAGCATATTCACGGATCTTGTCAAGCTGTTTTTTTGTCGGCTTGATCTGCGCCCCACTTCTGGCACTAAAGGCCATTGTAGTAACTGCCACCACATCAGCCCCCAATGCCTGTAAATGCTCAACCAAGGACAAGGAAGTTCTGCCGGACGTAAAGGTGTCACCCACAACAACAACCTGAAAATTGCCCCTGGGTAAATCTCCCTCGAAAAGGATCTTTTTAGATATTCTATCCTTTAACGAGACGCCGGTGCTTGGCTTTCCAACCACCTTAACGATGTCTCCATATACCTCTCCGTTAAAGACTGCGGCTAAGCCCTTGGCGTACCTAAGTGGCAATGCGTTCAACTTGCCAGCGGCCTCGCTATTGACAACGGGAATAAATAAAATGGGCTTATCAGGATCAAGATTCTTGCGAAGTTCTGATAATTTCTTGTCATTGAGCATACGCAAAACAACCCTATCAGCAGCGTCTACGCTTCCCTCGTACTTCCCTTGCTGATAATCCTCGGCCTCACTGGTTCCCTTCCGGCCCTTAATCTGGGACACATTGCCCATGGCAAACGTCCTGGACAAGGATTCGGGCAGATCCACGGTCCTTATAGCCCTTGAGCTTTTAGGCTTCTCAACCGCCTTCTCCCCACCAAGGAACACCTGATCTATCTCAGCGTCGGTCAGATCCGTTTCTTCCCGGACTATCTCAGCCACTTCCCGGTTGAACTTCTCGGCTTCGGTTTCTGGGGGAGGTTTGGGTTGTGGCCTGTAAATATATTCTTCTCCAAGTGGCTCTGTTTTATCGTCTAAAACATCAGACAACCTTACCTTTCGTTCTATAACATCCCCTGTGCCTGCGTAATCTTTTGCTAACTGCCTATTGGTTGTAACAAAATCTCCCGGAACTATTTCTGTTTGACCCTTTGCACCCCTATAAATAGTTATCATTTCATCAGGGGGTTTACCCATTGTCTTGTCAAGCGTTGTTATGTTTTCCCCTAACTTCATCTTCGCTATTACATCAGGAGCATAATCAGCAAAGACACCACTTGTTGGATTAAGCTCATTCAATACTGGAGCCGCCTCTTCAACCTTCTTAACGGTAGCGGGTTTTTTCTCTGGCTTAAAATATGTATCTTGAAACGCTTTTCCCTCCCCGGTTGTGACACGTCCTGGGAGGAGTTTCTTTCCGGTTTCTGCTTCAATTTTTCTAAAGATCGCAGTTGCTACCCCCTTCCTTCTAAAATCAGGCTCAACATATAGGATTCCTCCAGGTTCATACTTTATGTTTTCGCCCTTATCTACAAACCTACCTCTGCCTATCACATTCCCATCTTTATCTATGGCTTCTACGATATGAGTATCTTTCATTCCTTTTTTGTAGGTCATTTCCCATGGCTCTTTAATCCCCGCTTCAACTCCAGCCTTAACCTTTTCAACCTTCTTAACCGGTGTAACCTTCTCACCCTCAGCCCTCTTTGCCATTGCGTCTTTACGGAACACGTCATATTTCCTGACCAGCTCACCCTCTGTCATTTCCGGGTTCTTCCTGATAGTGTCCTCAAGGCCCTGAAGGACTAAACCGCGCTCTTTGACCGTCATTTTCCGCCAGGTCGTGGACGCTTCTATCTTTCCCCTTAACGCTTTTGGAAGGCCCCTTAACCCAATAAGGGCCGGAGCCCCCACAATAGCGGTATAAACCGCAGTAGCAAGGTAAGGATTCCCGGTCCCGTTCATAACTTCGTCACTGAGTGCCGAGCCTGCCTGTTCAAGTTTCTTCAGCGGATACATGGCCGCATCAGACAAGTGGGTCCCCGCCTTCGTTTGAGGTTGATAGACCAACCATTTATTGATCGTCTCAATAACGCCGGTTGCCCCCTCACTTCCAACAAATGGAAGAGCGAAAAGGCCCCCCAGACCTGCGATCGAACCCCCGGCTATACCCGTAATAAAGCTGGCTGCGGCTTCCGCCATAGGGTACACGTTACCGATCTCTTGAGCCGTCTTCCAGGCCTCTCCCATCATGGACTTGGCTTCACTTTGACTGTTCTGAAGGTCTGCGTCAGGGATAGAGGATAGATCAACCCCAGGATCAGGAGCGTCAGGGATACCAGATAGGTCTATGTTTTCTTCTGGAGGCATTATAATTGATCCATTACGGCCTTAATAGAGTCCTCATTTATCAGCTTTCCATTGCGTTTCAGGATATCAATGGCCCTCGATCTCTTATCCTTAGTAAGAGCAGGCCCCTTGACTTTAGGCGTTTCAATCGTTTTCGGTTCTACCTTTTTCGGAACCCAAGAGTTCTCCGTAGCATGGCTACCCATCCAATCCACAAAACGGTCGATAATACTCCTTGATTCCTTCATAGAGTAAGGCTTCATGACTTCTTCAAGAGCCTCATACGGTTTTTCCCCGGCCTTAACCCGGTTCTCTAATTCCTCGACCAGCTTTCCGTAGGCATACTCGTTTTCAGCCGCTTCCTTATCAGTGATATCGTCACCTGGTTCAGCGTCAATAAAATGCCAATTCCGCCTGAAAAGTTCAAGGCTTCCGGCAGCTTGCTTGTAGGTCTCTTGTTTCAGCGGATCGTTAGGATCTGGAGGCTTATTTCTGTTTTCGTATTCTTTAACAAACTGTTCGGCCTGTTCCGTTGTAATACCGCCAGCCTTTCCTTTGCCGACAAGAGAATAAATGTACTTGACCCCGCCCTTATCTTCTATCCCTTTCGGGTTTGTACGGATCATCTGGGATATATCCGCCCTCGTTGCCGGATCATACAGCTTAAACGGGTCCTGGTCCCCAGAATTAATGGCCTTGCTTCTGGCAACCGATCTCATTTTCCATTCGTATTTCTCTTTCTCTGGTAAGGTCGTGGCGTCTATCTGATCGAAATTGACATTCCCTTGCGCCACTGATTGCTGAATAGCCTTTCGCTCTTGTTCCATTATATCGTCTGATTCTTGTTTGTCTTTTGCCTCTTCGTTAGTGAAAATGTTGGTTAGCTCCCTTTTCTGCTCAACCGTGATACCGTACTTTGTAGGGTTCCTCAATAATTCATAGGCCTTATCGTAATCGGTCTTTCCGGTAACAGGATCTTTGGCCTCTTGAGTGACCACCTGATACGCCATGGTCAACTGATTCTTTTCAGCCTGCTTCTGTCCTTCCTTCTGAGCCGCTAAGACTTTGGCTTCAACCCCTTTACGGTAGCCCTCTTTTAAAAGCTCGGTCGTGTTTCCAGGGACCTTAAAGTTCTTACGCAACTCATCAGCGGCACTATTGACCTGTTGATTAATGATATCGACTTTCTCAGTGTCACCTTCCAAAGAAGCGGCAACGGCCTCCCCTTCCATTAAATTGACAAACTCAATGACCCCCGCTATCGTTCGCTGCCTAAACTTCTCATTCGATATTCTACCGACCTTTATATTTGTTTCAGCCTGTACGGTGTTCCAAATTTGTTTCCATTTTGCGGCCACTTCCGGGTTAATATCTGAGGCAGCATCAGACATTTCTTGTCTTATGCGTTCGAGGCCATTCTTATTCTGCTCCGGTATGTCAAGATAATCGGTCCCCTGTATCAGCGTTTCATGATCAAATATGGACAGCTTTGCCTTATTCGTTAGTTGAGTTAGCGAGACAGCATCATCAAACACCTTTTTCCTGTGATCTATGATCTGTAACGTCCGGCTTATGTTCCCGGCAATATCTCCAGACTGGCTTATGGCCTGCCCCATTTGTCCCAGGCCTTGAGCGAACCCGCTCGTGATCCCCAGGGGAGCCCTAACAGTAGGCGCTATCCCGGACCCTATAGACGATTGAATCGGCCTTATTCTCATGATCCACCTTTATAGTTTGAATAGACATTGGCTACCCTTCCGGCCCCGCCTAACAAAGAAGATCCGGCACCCCAATATCCCTGAGTAGCTGCGTTTGTCCCGCTCATCTTTTGGATATTAGCCTCTTGCAGTAACCCCCAAGCTGTCATTTCACCGCCCCGCCTTATCCTTAACTCGTCTTTGGCAACCTCTTCGGCGGATTCCATAAGGACAAGAAGAGGGGTCCCTTCAGCCGTTGACACCCCGGACGCTGCGAACCCGGCCCTCATAGCGGACATTCTACGCTCGGCTTCCCTCGAGTACTGAGAAGCCTTCAACTCAGCGGCTTCCTTAGCTTGCTTGGCCTGGTATTCAGCCATCCGGGCGTTAGCTTCGGAGACCTTC
>Ga0222679_1000122_pt1 | contig 32691 bp, 42 predicted proteins | sample AntAcemetagen939_FD_179843 | JGI IMG/M metagenome (GOLD analysis project Ga0222679, IMG submission 179843) | Saline water microbial communities from Ace Lake, Antarctica - #939 | ecosystem: Environmental > Aquatic > Non-marine Saline and Alkaline > Saline | place: Antarctica: Ace Lake...
CGGGAAACCTCGTGACCTGCTGCAGCCGCTGCAACAGCGCCCGGGGCAACCGCAGCGTGGCCGCCTTCGCCGCTGGCGTGGCGAGCTACCTGGGCGTGGACGCCACCGAGATCGTCCGCCACGTCCGCAACGCACGCCGCCGGGTCTTGGACCTGGGCGCCGCCAAGAGCATGATCGCCCGCCGCGGCTCGGCCGCCCGGGTGCTGGCTGAGATGGCCGGCTGAACGAGACACCGCACACGCAAGGAGAACGACATGCAGATCACGCAGCAGATCCTGGACGCAGCCGCCGCCGCCGCAGCCACCATGCACACGGAGACCGAGTGCATACATGTCTGCTCCGATGGCAGCGTCGCGGTGGGCACCGACGGGAAGAGCACCGTCGCCGCCACGCCCTCGGGAGTGGCCTACACGTACCACCCTGAGAGGGCGGCCGATCCGTGGGACTGCTTCGAGGCGGTCGGCGATGGCGAGGGCGACGACGAGGGCGAGGGCGACGACGAGGGCGAGGGCGACGAGGAGACCACCATGTGCACCTGCGCCAAAGTCTGGGGAGGAGACGGCGGCGGCCCCTGCGGGCACGAGGCGGAGGACTACTTCGTCCGCTACGTCCCCGAGTACCTCCGGGAGACAGCGCGCGCCGCCGGCACCCGCCGGGGGGTGTGGACCGGGGTGGAGGTCAGCGCCCACTGCTGGGGCGCGATCGCCGATGCCATCGCCGATGGCACCCTGGAAGACGAGTGGTACGAGGCGCTGGCGTAGACCCGGCACCCCCTCCCCGGGCGGTCGGATTGATCCGGCCCGGGGAGCCAATGGGCCGAGACACGCCCCGATGATTGGGGCAGGGAGAGGCGACATGAAGATCACGCAGCAGATCCTGGACGCAGCCGCCGCCGCAGCCGGCCCGGAGCTGGAGCTGAATCTCCGCCATATCTATGGCGGAAGTTACTTCGGTAGCGGTGGCTGCGGCGGCGCAGCGTGGGGCCATAATTGCCGCCCCGTCGAGGGCGACAACGGCTTCGTGTCGGGGGTCACGGGGGCGACCCCCGTCGATCCTGCCCAAACGGCGGCCGTCTGGGCCAAAGGAGCGGACGGAATCGGGGGTGGCCGGGTGTGGCGGGAGGGCCACGTCTTCCACCCCGGCCGGGGGTGGGAGGACGTGGGGTTCTATGAGGCACGCCGCCTGGGGAGGCAGGCAGCGGACCTGCCCCCCTGGGTGAAAGGGGACGGCCTGTCCCCGAGGCTGTAGCACCCCCTCCCCGGGCGTAGCCTTTCGGCGGCCCGGGGAGCCACAGGCCCGAGAGGGCGAGGAGGAGACCATGGCATGGGAGCATTACGCCAGCAGCGCTGGCGATCTATTCACGGTGGAGATAAGCAGGGGGGCCCATGTGGCCCCTTTGGACAAAGTGACACGGTATCCCGGCGGCGGCGCCGGGTACGATCCATTCCGCCCACCCCACGTGGGGGGGAAGTACGTCGGCACGTACCGGCCCGGCTGCTCGCCGGAGCAGATCGCAGCGCTTGCGGGGTGCCCGGTGCGTCTCGTGGCGGCGGCCCCCGATGCCCGCTGACCTCGCGTCCACCCTCGCCAAGCTCCAGGCGGACCTGGGGATCAGCCAGGCGGGGCTGGCGCACCTCCTCGGTGTTCGCCGCCAGACGCTGGCACAGTGGCTCGCCGGGGGCCGGGCGGTGTGGGCGGATCCGTGGCCGGACATCCGTCGCACCCAGGCTCTCCTGGCCATAGCGCAGGGGGGCGCAGAGGAGGCCCGCCGCTGGCTGGAGGCGGCACGGGCGAAGTGGCCGAAGCGGGGCAAGTGGGCGCGGGCGGGCACGCCGAGCCCCGGGAGTGAGCCATGAGCGCCCCAGCCGACACGATCTGGGAGGCCGTCAAGGTCGTCGCCTTCGTGGCGTGCATCCTCGGTGCGGCTGCGCTGCTCGTGTGGTGCTCGGAGGTTCACGCCAAGCCAGGGCCGTACATGACCGTCGAGAGCCACACGGACGCCGACTACACCCACGCGGTGACTCGGGAATGGGCACGCCACGCAGCTCGGACGGGGCGGCCAGCCCGCCGGCGTGCAGGGAGAAGGCGAGGGGGCGCCTGGAGGATCAGGTCGCGCTCGCTGGCCAGCCGGGAGAGGGGAGCAGCAGCACGCCTGGGAGGCGCCCAGGACCGTCCCGGCGGCTCAACCCGCGTTGGGATCTCCAGCTCATGGGCTACCATTCAGGCTGGCTCGACGTGCCCACAGACTGGCTGTCGAAGCTGTTGGAGACTCGGTAGTGCCGCCGGTGGTAGCCGCCATCGGCCGGGCCATCATGCAGGCCGCTGGAGCGGCCGGGAAGGAGTAGAGTGGAGACGCCGCAAACGGCCGACCTCTTCGACGAGCGCGCACGCTGGGAGCGCCTCGTGCCGATCACGCTGGAGCGCCTGCGCACCTTCGAGCCCCCAGAGGGCTACGTCCTCGCCTACAGCGGGGGCAAGGACAGCGATCTGCTCCTGCACATGGCCCGCCTGGCCGGGGTGCGCTTCGAGGCCGTTCACCACTTGACGACCATCGATCCGCCGGAGGTGGTGCGATACGTCCGCAGGCAGCCGGAGGTGACGTGCACGCGCCCGAGGGAGTCCATGGTGCGACTTGGTGTTGCGAGAAGCTAAAGGAACACAAGCACCCAGACCGCATCGTGCTGACCGGGATCCGGTGGTCGGAGAGCACACGGCGGGCGGCGCGGCGCATGGTCGAGACGAACACGCGCTGCCGAACCCAGCGCTTCCTGCATCCGCTGCTGGACTGGAGGGTGGCCGACGTGTGGGGGTGCCTGCGAACTCATGGCGTGGAGACATGTTCGCTGTATGCCGAGGGCTACAGGCGGATCGGCTGCGTGTGCTGCCCGCTCGGGACGCATGGGCACGCGGAAGCACTCCGCTGGCCGCACATCGCAGGGGCCATGCGTCGGGCCTTCTGGCGTTACTGCGACGCGCACCCCGGACGTATCGAGGACCGGGAGCGCATGTGGGATCGCTTCCTGGCTGGCGAACTTGGTCGCCGAGGGCGAAAGCCGCAGGGCTGCCCGCTCTTCGCTGACGCACGAGACGGGGAGGAAGCTAGCCCCCCCCCCACCGAGCCTTGAGGGCCCACGCAACCCCCGCCACGATCCCGACAGCCAGCCCCCCTCCACCCCAGAGCAGCCGCCCACGCCACGCCAGGGCCTCGCCCTCGGAGCAGTCGGGGCACCGCTGCGTCACTGGGTCCGGCACGGCCTCTGCGACGCGCGCAGGCGCCAACAGGCAGCGGGCGTACAGCCGCCCGTAGGAGAGGCGGTGGCGCTCGACCAGCCAAATGTTTGCCGCCCCCGCGCGCAGCCACGCGGGGTGGAGCAGCGCGCCCTCGGGATGTAGAGGTCCGGCCTCCATCTCGAGCGGGTCGAAGAGCGGGGCGTCGTCGGCAGCGACGTACTCGGCGGCGTAGGCGGGGCCACGGAGCGCGGGCGGGAGCTCGGGCTCAGCTCGGGCCCAGCCAGGGGCGAGGAGGAGCAGCGCCACTGCCAGCGTCCCGCAGAGCCTCAGTAGCCTGCTCGCTGGCCAGCGCCCGGAGCTCCGCACGGCGCTCGGCATAGGCTGCGTCCACGTCGGCAGTCTCGGCGCGGGCGAAGACCTCGAGGTCCGCCACCTCCTCGGCAGCCGCCGCGTCAGCGAAGGCACGGGGCTTCGTCGTGGAGACCCTGGCCCGCAGCCTGCGGGTGCCCCAGGCGGAAGCAGCGGCGATGCCGATGGCAGACAGCCACGACGTCGCGACCTGGAGCCACTGCGGACCAGTGAGCAGCGCCACCAGCCCGGCGATGACCACGACGATGACGAGCAGCCAGGGCCAGAGCTTGCGCACGGGGGCCTCCTCACGGCTTGGGCTCGTCGCTGGGCTTGGCGGGGATGGACAGCAGCCCGACGGCCTTGTCCGGCAGCGCCTTCGCCTTCGCCATGGCGACCTCGGCGATCTTCTGCGCGCCCTCCACCCCGATGAAGATCATGGCCACGTAGAGCCAGGTCGACTCGCTCACGTGCCCACTCACCAGGAGGCCGCAGGTCGCGGCGAAGGCGAGCAGGCGCCGGTAGGAGACGGGTCGGTCGCCGCTGAAGAGTTGGTCGATCAGCTTGCGTATATTGCTCATGGGGTCCCCCGGCGCCGCGGCGCCGGGGCCAGCGGTGGCGAGTCTCTCTGATTGAGGCGGTCCAGGAGCTCCCGGATCGCCGCGGTCTGGTGCTTCAGCTCGCTCTGGATCAGGATCACCCCCTCCCTGTTGGCCTGGATCTGGACGGCGAGGGCCTTGCGGTCCGTCTCGGCGGCGAGGTCGCCCACGCCCCGGGCCTGGGCCTCCTGGGCGAGAGCAACCTGGCCCGCCCAGCGGGCATCCCCGACGAGGTAGAGGATCACGCTCAGGGCCCCGCAGAGGGCGAGAGCGAAGGCGAGTAGGCCCGCGCCACGCCGGAGCCACACGTCGAAGGCGCGGCCACCGTTGGTCGGGATGGGCAGCGGGGGCGCGCTCATCGCAGGTACTCCACCCCGGGGAGCAGGTCGCGCCACGAGGGCCGCAAGTGCAAGCAGACCTCTTCGGGGCGACGCACACGCAGCACCACGCCCTCCCGATGGTCGCCGCAGGGCCCGGGCCCGGTGCTGTTGCCTTCGGCCGTGACGACGCTACCGCGGTCGACGGCGTAGGCCATGACCTCGTGCCCGCCCTGCCCCCAGCGTCCGCGTATCCCTCCGGGCCCCGGGACCGTGAGTAGGTCCCCGGGCATGACGGCCTCGATGTCGACGTGGGCCGAGCCGTGGTGGCCGCAGCGGCGCGCGTACCGGGGGGCGTCGTCGAGCCACTCAGCGAGCGGGACGGTCTCGCCCTGGTAGCGGACGCTGCGGTAGGGCCACAGGCCCTCGTCGAGGGCGAAGCCGCCGAAGGTGAGCAGGCGGTAGGTGGACTGGATCAAGCGGTCGAGGATGGGCTGCTGCAGCCCCGTCGCCGGACCCCTCCAGCAGAAGGCCCAGAAGTCCCCGCACCACTTGCGGGGGCGGCCGTGGAGGTCCCGGGCGGGGTAGGGCGCCGCGGTCCCCGTGGCCCGCAGGTAGCGCGTGATGAGGGCGCACTGCTCGGGATCGTCGGGCAGGTCCCGCACGTCGCGGAGCCACTCAGTGATGGCCACGGCTGCGGCCTGGCGCCCGGCGGCGGCTACGTCTGGGCGCGAGCAGGTCACTGCTGGATCACGGTGCGGGCCGACGGGATGATCGGGTACACGCGGGGAGTCTCCAGGATCCTGCTCACGGGGATCGCCCTGAACGCCACACCGCCCCCCCTGTCTACGACGTCCCTTGAGACTGGCGAGATCACGGCCGGGATGAAGGACACGGCGGGACCGGAGTCAGCGGCCGACGCCAGCCCGGACGCCAGGAGAACAGCAGTGCCCAGCAGCAGGGCGAGCGCTAAACACCTCATGGGTACGCCGTGATGCCGTCCCAATCGACACAGACGGCCGTGGTGGTTATGCCGTAGCTCATCCACAGGAAGTTCGCTGAGTCCAGCGTCCCCGAAGCTGACGACCCGAGAGCCTTGCTGCATGTGTAGACGTACCGCAAAAATCCGGCGAAGTGTCGGTGCGCCGCATCACTGAAGTAGACACCTGCAGGGAGCACCGTCCACACGCCGAGCAGGTGTGTGTCGTCGCCTGTAGCATGAGTGGCATCATCATTGATTTGGCCTATCACGGCTGGGTACCCATAAGTCAGCACGGTCGCGTCGTCAACCGGGCTGAGCCGGTTCCGGTATGACGCGGTGCTGAACCCCACCAAGTCGGGCTTATCCATGATAATATACGGCCTGTCGTCTGCTGGAGTGCCGGCCACACGGGCACCGTCCAGGGCGCCCAGCGGCATCCAGTCCACGTTGCCGGCGCCGTCGTCTCGCCAGACGTGGAGCACGCTTTCGTCTGCGACGATAGACATGGTGCCAGCCGTGGAGAACGAGGAGAACGACACGAGGGCAGTGCCCGCCCCGATTGGCGTGGACGTTCCCGCGGCCGCTGGCGTTGCGGTGCCAACCTGCCAATCTTCTAGGGGGAGTAGCCAGAACTTCCAGACCGCCGTAGTATCGTACTCGACCATCATCTGGAAGTGGTTGGTCAGGCCGTCCGTGTCGCTGTCGGCCGATTCGACTACCCACCAGTCCCCTGTCGACAGCCCAGATCCGTCGCCACGCATTCCAGCGCAGCCGGGGGTGCCGCTGGGCACTGGGCCTGCCGATTCGGTCTCTAGACTATCGACGTCGGAGGCATCAGAGGGCATGCACCGCACACCATCGGAATACGCCTCCACCAGGGTCCAGCCAGGGCCCGTGGCAGCCCCGCCCCCGACAGTGGTGCCCTCGACCAGGAAGCGCAGCAGCTCCACGGTGCTCATCTGGAGCGTGCTCGCCCCGGGGTTGGTCTGCGTGACCTTGGCGTAGGTGCGCTTCGTGTTGGCCTGCGCCTGGGCAGGAGCCAGCACGAAGGCCAGCAGGGCCGCCAGGGCGGCGAATCTCAGTGTCTTCATTCTCCGATCCCTCCCACTGTGAGCGTCACGACTGTCGCCGAAACCCCGCAGTTCGTGACTTTCCAGTGCAGCTCGGCCGAGTCGTCCGTATCTTCGTACGGGATGGCTGCCCCCCTGTCGCTGTAGGTGCTGGTCTGGCCGTCCACCGAGACGAGCTGGTAGACCAGCGTGGTGCGGGTGTCTTCTGAGCAGAACTCGATAGTTACGCAGGTGGAGGCCGTGCTTGCCACTTGGATCAGGGCAATGATCCCGTCGTCGAACCAGCCGGTCTCGTCGCCGGTTTCACTGGCACCGCCTGCGATGCTGCCGGTTGTGACGGTCGCTGTGGTGTAGGCCGCGCCGCCTGCGCCGCCAGTAGCCGGGGCAGGCCCCAGCGTGCCGGCGGACGACAGGACGGAGAGGAGGCAGAGGGCCGAGAGTGCTGTGCGTCGCATATTATCCCTCATACTCGTGCAGCCCGCCAAAGAACTCCAGCGTTGCGGTTTGGGAGGTCAGTCTCCCGAACCACCTCTCGCGCCCATGGAAGTGGCGGTTTATCGTCTCAACGCGGTAGGACAAGTGCTCCACGCCCAGGAGCCCGTCCGGTGCCTCTAGATTGATCTTGCGCAACTCGCTCACGTCCGGCGTAGCTGGGCCCAGCGTGCCGGCCACAAGCGTGAGGAGCGCCAGGACGGCCACGGCTGAGAGTGCCAGCGTGCGGTGCATCACGGCTCCGTGTCGCTGGCGCAGTAGACCACAGCGGGGACGTCCTGCGTGACGTTGAAGAAGTACAGCGTCACGCCTCGCAGGTGGGTCGTATATGGCTGCCCGGCCCCGCCTGTCTCTGGAGCCAGCCGATAGCCCAGCGTCGCCTCCGCTGCGTCCACGGCCCGCACATTGATGTAGTCAGTGGCCGACTGATTCTGGCAGGTCGTCTCGTAGGCATCGGCCGGGATCACATAGGTATCCGGGGCGGACTGGTCGACGGCGAGCTTGCTGTCTTCGCTGTCGGCGGGCTGCGCCTCCTTCACGCGCTGCGTGCCGGTGCCGGCGATGCCCTGGTCAGTGTCGGCCGCCACCCCTGCCAGCTCGATGTCCACCTTGCCGATCGTGGCTGCGCCGGCCCCGAGCGCCACGGTCCCGTCCACAGTGAGGGAGTCGCCACCGTCTGCGATGTCGAGGCCCTGCTTGCCACCGATCGCCGTCGAAGTCAACGGGGTGCCCAACCCGTCGCTCAGGCCGACCTCCATGGCGCCGCCGACGAGCGCTGCCGGGAGCTGCGGCGAGTCCACAGTGAGGGAGCCGTCGTCGTCGCCAATCGGTAGCGCGGTCCCCTCGGCCCCTGCGCCGACCATCTTCGTGGTGCCGTCGCCAGGCAGAACGATCACCACGCCCAGACGGTCAATGGTGGTCCCGACTGCGTTGTCGGCGTCGATCAGCGGAATCTGGGCCTGTGCTGCTGCCGAGGAGAGGGCGGGCGTGGTGGGAATGGCTCCCTGGTCAGTGGCCACCGTGACGGACAAGCTGGCTGCCATCGCCTGGGCGCCGATGGTGAGCTGCGGGATGTGCCCGTCCAGACTCGTCGTGTCGCCTGCGATGGTTGCGCCGCTCGCCTCCACGACGGTCCAGGCGCCCGCCGAGTCTTGTGTGACGGACAGCGCAGCGGCGGGGGCCTGAGCCCCCAGCGAGAGCTGAGGGACGTGCCCGTCGATGGCGGCCAGGTAGGCGTCGATGGACACCAGGAGCGCCAGGTTGCCGGCGTCCACCGTCGGCAGGGGGTGCGCCGCGTCGACGAGCTGGTAGCCTCCAGCCCCGGGGATTGCGAGCAGCCCCGGGGCGAGCCAGGAGGTCCCCGCCCCGGTGTCCCCGTCCGCGAGCGGGAAGGTCTGCAGCGCGCCCGCCGTCGTGTTCCCGCCGATCTTCTGCGGGGCGTATTGGGCGCTCGCAGGCAGTGCCAGGAGCGTCAGGGCGAGTAGCGCCAGCAGGGTCTTTCGCATGGTTCCTCCGCGGGCTAGGCCCGCCTCCAGATTCTACCAGGGCAGGCCGTAGACTCCCACGACTGCGCGTCCAGGGCATGGACCCGCTCAACAAACGTCATCATGACTGGCGCCTCGTCTGAGCCCGCAGGCTCTCGTCTCCGATGTGGGTCCACATTCCGGGGCACGCGTGGGCGGCCAGCGGCAGGCCGGCATCGCGGACCCTGCGCATGGCCTCCATCTCTCCGCCGCAGGGGTAGACTCGGCCGATGTCCGACACCCGCATCAAAGTCGGATTGAATGTCCAGTGCGCCTCTGCTATCCGCACCGGCCCGCGCCGCTCCCAGCGTATCTCCTCGCGCGTGATCATGTGGCGCTCGCTCACATCATCGCCAAGGTGCCGCAGGCGGACCTGGCCGACCTGCTCGTGCTCGTCGAGCGCTCCACGGGCAGCGTCCAGCCAGCCGTCTACGGTGCTGATCGCCCGCCAATCGTCCTCCAGGTGCAGCCAGTAGCGGCGCCCCGACCCGGCGGCGAGGACGGCAAGCTGGCTCAGCGCGTCACCGATGGGGTGAATCCTGTCCTGCTCGGTGAGGTGGTTGATCCGAGGCATGTGCCGCCAGAGCACATCGGCCGTCGCCTGGTCCGTCCCCTGCCGGAGCGCGTAGACTTTGGCGCTGTCAAGCAGCCCGGGGCAGATCCGCTCGGTGGAGTCGAGGGTATCTGCCAGGAGGCTGGCGCGGCCCCCGGTCAGGATGGTCACGGCCACGTCGGAGGCGTCCACGGGCGGGCGCACCACGGGGCGCTGCGTCACGCGGATCAGACCCTTCCCGACGCGCAGGAACTCAACGCAGGCCCCACGCTCGCGTGCCCATCCGAGGGCGGCCTCTCGCTCTGATCTGCGAGACCCGTCGTCGAGCCACATCTCCCACCCGTCCGCCATGTGCGGGAGCAGGGCGGGAAGCGCGGCGGCGCGTCCGCCGGTGGCCTGCGGTGGTCCGTCGATGAGTGCCCAGCCGATGCCGTCGGGGACGCCGGACGTGTACCACGGGCGGGCGTCGAGCTGCGACAGCCGCAGATCCACGGAGCCAGAGAGCCCATGGGTAGCCAGCAGCGCTCGGGTCGCAGCGAGGTAGCGCTCCTGGTGCTCGAGCGCGACCGACTGCCCGCCGGTGGCCCGCGCGTGCTCGGCCAGCAGCAGCGTGGAGGAGCCGGAGCCGGATTCGAGCGCCACGCTCGGCCGGAGCTGGGCTAGGCGCCCCTGGATCTCTGCGGCCGTGGCCCGATGCAACGCCCAGCCCTGCCACAGCGAGCGATCCATGGCTGGGTCGCCTGGATACGCCAGAGCCGCGGCCGTGGCTGCCTTCGGCGGGCCTGTCCGCAGCAGCGCTCGGAGCCGTTCGGCCTCCCGCTGGACGGCGGCCGAGTCCTCGGCGGAGATGCTACCAGCGATGACTGCAGGCGCTCCATCGGCTCCGGCCTTTACGGCCCCGGCCCAGAGAGCCCGGAGCCTCGTCGTCGCCTGCTTGCGGTGCGGCGACCCAATGCCGGTAGACGGCTCCCGCGTCAGCGATCCGGGCCGGCAGCAGCGGTGATAGAGGGGATCTGACAGCACTGCGACACGTCCGCAGAGGTGGGCCAACCCCGTCATCACGGTGTCGTACCCCACCCGATAGCCAGGGTGCGGCCCCCCGACCGAGCGCAGCCACGCCGGGCGCCAAAGCGCCGCCATGTGGGCGTACCACTTGAGCGCAGGAGAGTGCCGCCATGCCTTGCAGCGCTCGTGCTCCGTGTTCCCGGTGACTCCGTGGACGATCTGGTGCCCGAGTACAACATCGGCCTCGCCGCCGAGGGCGAGCAGGGCCGCCAGGCGCCCAGGCTCGCTCCAGTCGTCGGCGTCGTGGATCGTCCACCAGGGCGTCTCGCAGGCGGCGAGCGTGACCGCGTCAGCGAAGTAGCGTCCGCGGTTCTCGCGCAGGTCGAAGCGCACCACGCGGGGATCTGCGATGTCGGCCAGAGGCTCCCACGCTGCAGGTCCGTCCCCGTCGTTGACGAGCACGAGCCGCAGCCGGCGCTCTGCCTGACTGAGCACGCTAGTCACAGCACGGAGCAGGATCTCTGGCGGGGTGCGATAGAAAGGCATGGAGACCGTGACGAGCGGGCCGGAGAGTGGCGGCGGAGCTGGCGGAGCCATCGGAACAGGAGCGCGCGCCGGGGCCACGCGCCTGCCCATCCCCGCAGACCTCGAAATTACCGGCCCCGTCCGCGTCCTGCCTGCCGTGCGTGCCACCTCGCCTCCCACTGTCGGACGCACACCGCTTAGCCCAAGCGCCTGAATCACCACCTCGGGATAGCTCGGGAGGCTCAGCCTGGGCAGCCCATCGGCCAGCCCCTGGCGCACCGCTGCGACCCACGCGGCCACCGGAGCGCCGAGCCCCACGAAGAGCGCCGAGCCACCCAGGGCGCGGCGGGGCCCCGGGAGGTCGCTGGACACAACGGGGATCCCGCGCACCGCCGCCTCGGCCATCGCTAGCCCGTAGGTCTCGGCCTGGCTAGGTGACAGCACGAGCCGCGCCTGGGCCAGCCACACGTCCGGTTGGAGTCCCGGCGGAGCGACTGCGACGTGGCTGAGCTCGCGCCACGGGGCCAGGTCTCTGGCGTTGGCGCGGCCAGGCAGCACGTACCAGGGGCAGTCCGTGATCCGCCGAGCGACGGCGAGGGCGAGCGGTCCGCCCTTCGACTTCGACGCGCCCGGGACAACGATGCTCGCGCCGGCGCGCTCACCGCCCGCAACGAGCGCCCAGCTCGAAGGGGGCAGCACGATCTCTCGCGCCCATCCCTTCGTCGGCTTGTCGGCGGGAGCGGCGGGGGCCACGCGCGCCAGGACGCAGCCGGCGCCGGGCGGGATGGGCCCATGGTGGTGCCAGTAGATCAGACGGGCGCTGGCCCCGGCGCGCTGGGCGGAGATGGCCGTCTGGCGCCAGGCGGGGGCGATGGATGTGATGGCGAGGCCGGCGCCGACCCAGTCCTCGGCGGACATGCCGGGGCGGTCGACCCACCGAACGCCCTCGCGGGTCCACGGCGCCGAGGCCCCCGGCGATAGGTGGCAGTCCACCGCGACGCCCAGGTCTGCCAGCACGCAGGCGAGGTGCGCCATTGCGATGCTCATCCCGTCGCGCCCGCCGTCTGGGCTACCCCATCGCCTGGCCAGGAGGGCGACCCTCACGACAGCGGGACCAAGCAGAACTTCCAGGCGCCGCCGTCGCCCCAGGCGGTCATCTGGGAAACGGTCGTCGGGACCGTGAAGATGGCCGTCGTGCCCGGAGGCACGACCAGGTGGAAGGCGGCCAGGGTCACTGCGGTTGCGCCGAAGCGCACGCGGATGGGCCCCTCGGAGGAGATCACGCAGCGATCGCCGGTGGCCGCGGAGATGTCGAGGGCGACTGACGCTGCGCCGTCTCCGGCCACCAGCGGGATCGGGGCCTGGTCCATGATGGGCTCCTCCTCGAGCACGGCGACGGCGGCCTGCAGCGCCTCAATCTCAGACTTCGCATAGCCCCAGTTCGTCCGCTCGCTGGCGGTCGTGGCGGCCCCGGCGGCAGGATAGGCGGCGTTGATCTGCGAGGACATTACGGCTCTACCGGGAGCGAGGCCATCTTGCGCGAATCCCAGACGGTGATCTGAATCCTCGCGCTGTTGGCATCGTTCGCTGGCGGGTCCAGGAATGCGCCCGCTTGGTCGAAGTAGTACACCCGGATGTTGCTCGCGCCGGCCAGGTCACGCTCTGGGATATGCTCGCAGCAGCCGGAGGTCTCGAAGCCGACGCTGTGCCCGCCGGGTGTGAGCTGCACGGCGATGTCAGCCCAGACTCCACCGGGTGGGTCGCCGGCCAAGAAGATATCATAGGATCCAGCGGCGACCCGAGTGATCGGCGTGCCGGCGTCGAAGCCCTGGCCGCCGATCATCTGCGTCCCGCCCGCGGCATCGCCGAGCCGGAAGATCCCGCACGCGATCGGGAGGATGGAGCGGATCTCCTTGAGCGCGGCCTCGACGGTCGCGGCGGCGAACCCGCCGCCATCGAAGTCGATCTCGGTCGCGTCGTGCTTCCCTGGCCCACCGTTTTGGTGAGCGGTGAGCCCGAAGCTCAGAGCGTCCAGCGTCGCCCTGACGGAGACGCCGTGGTAGCCGCCAATGGTCTCATCATCGATCTCTGAAGCGTCGTGCTTGTGCGCCGTCCCGTCCTCGTGAGCAGCGAGGCCAGTGCTCAGGGCGTCCAGCGAAAGCTGCGCCGTGGCGCCGTGGTAGCCGCCTGGCGTCTCATCGTCCACCTCGGAGGCGTCGTGCTTGTGTAGCCCGCCATCCTCGTGATCGTCCACGCGGTCGCTGACCACCTCGACCGCGTCCTCGACGTAGAGCCTGGTCGCCATGATTACCGAGTCGTCGACGGTGAGCGTCAGGGCGTTGGCCGCGTTGGCGATCGCGACCGTCAGCTTGACGTACGCGACCACTGCGGCCCCGTCCGTGGCGGGGTCTGGCTTGATGGAGTCGGGGATGCGGGCGATGAGGATCATATCCCCCGCGGCGTCGAAGGCACCCGCCTCCCGCAGCGTGTAGCCGACGGCCTCGTCAGTCGGGATGCTCGCCTCGACGAGTACCTGGTCCGGGTTCCCCGGCACCTGGTCGACGGCGTTGACGGCGCCGCGCCACACCTCGTCTCCCAGGGCCGTGAGCCCCACGGTGGGCAGCGTGTCGGCGTCCCCGACGGCGACCTCGGTGATGTCGACCTTCGCGCCTCCGGCGAGGGCAGCCATGATCTTGCCGAGCCCAATGGTCGTGATCACCTGTGCATAATCGCTCACGGGCCAACCTCGATATAGAGACCCACTGTGGGCCAGCCGGCGCACACGAGCGGGAAGGTCTCGGAGAAGGTCTCGGACAACTCGAGCAGCTCAGCCCTGTCCGGGACGTACGCGTCTAGCACCTGGCGGAGGTGGCGCATCCCGGCGAGCGTGAGGCCTGCGTGCTGCACGTCGATATTGATCCGGTAGGTGTAGGGCGGATCCGTGGGCGTCTGCTCCCACCACTCGGTCAGCGTAATCATCCCCGAGTCGTCATCCCAGATCGTGGCGCCCGCGTCCCACTCCGTGGCCCCGCCGTCCCAGGCCGTCGTGCCCTCTAGGATCCCGATGATGCGGTCCCACGCCCAGAGGGTGCCGCGGCGCTGGTAGACCTCGACCATCCTAGAGAGCACGGTGCGCTTGCGGGCGAGCGATGCGTCGGCCCAGCCCTCCAGCTCCACGAGCCTGAACCATCTGGCTACGGCGTCCGCCTGGTCGCTGGTCAGCTCGGAGATCCGGCTCAGGTACGCGCACTGCTCGGCCAGCGTGGCCAGCGCCTGGAGCTGCGGATCCAGCGCCTGCGCCAGAGCAACGGCGTCGTCGTCGAGCGCCACCAGCCCGGCGAGCTGGTCGACGAGCGACGCGGTTCGGATATCCGTGCTCACTCGAAGCGGCCGAGATAGTTAGGGGCCGCCTCATGCCCGTCGCGACGCGCGCACTCTGAGCGCTCCACCTCGGCATAGACGGGCGAGGTGATCGTGATGCGGCGGGCCCCGGCGGCGTAGAGCCTGGCGTGCAGCTCGCTCGGGTCCACGTCCCGCCCCATGGCCGAGTCCTGCCAATCGAGGTAGGCAGCCTGGGCGGCGTCCACGGCCGTGTTGATCTCCGCCACGATCGCGGCGTCCGCCTGGCGGATCCAGTAGGAGACCTCGGCGGTGTAGGAGACCTCGATCGCCTCGGAGACCGTCACCAGATCGGTGATGGGCCTGACGGTGTCCTCAGACAGCCCGGCCAGCACGAGCGCCAGGACTGCGGCGATCACGACGGCGCTATCTTCGATGTCGAGCACGTCGAGCCCGTCGGCGTCCGCCACCCACTGGCCCACCAGGACGAAGACGGCGACGACCCCGGCGGCGGGGGCTCCGTAGTCAGTATCATCGGGGCCGAGCGCGGCGGCGTCGAGCACGAGTGGGGACGCCTGGCCGGCGTGCCACTCGTATGCCGTTCTGGGGCCACAGGTCGTGAAGCCGTCGGGGGCCGCCACCACGTCGGGGCGATACTCGGCGTCAGTCTGCTCGTCGCTCCCGCCGTCCGTGGCCGTCGTGCTCACGACGGAGATCCCGGCGAGGGGGTCCACGAGCACATCGATCCCCCCGGCGGGGATGTCGTTGGACTCAGGGCCCGTCACCGTGCAGGCGGAGGAGACGGTGCCCGACAGGACGCCAATCACCAGAGTGAGCGACGCGGAGGTCGCCCAAAGGAAGGCCCCATCGGCTGTCGTGGCCCGGTGCCCGGCGGGAATGATGCGCTCAGTCGTGGAGACCGTGCGGCTGTATTCGAGGGTCACGACGCTCTTCGCCCCGGCGGAGCGGTCCACCCCGACGAAGGTCCCGAGCGCGTCCAGGTAGGCGCCGTCTGCGCCGTCCTCTCCGTTGGCCGCGACCGGGAGGTTGCGGCGGTCGGCCAGCTCGACGAGCGAGTAGATGTGCGACAGCGTGGCCGATGCGCTCTGGATGAACGCCCGCCTCGGGTCGGCGGCGAGGAGGGTCCTGCCGGTCAGCGCTGTGTACTTGGCGAGTACCTCCGCCTCGACTTCGGTCGGGGTCTTGGCGATCATGTGAGCCTCACCGTCGGCGTCAGCCCGCCGTCCCCGTCATAGGCGACCGAGACCTTGAACTTCGTGACTCGGGGCTCATACAGTTTAATTTGGGCGCTCAGGTCCCGGGCCACCTCCGCTTCGACGACGGCGAGAGGCTTGTCGACGGCGCCGGGCGGCAGGCCCAGGGCGCGGGCCATCGGCTGCGACCGCTGCGCCGTGGCGATGAGGCTCTGCACGTTCTGCAGGATCTCCTCGTCGACGGTGGGATTCCAGATCACGCGTACTCCTCAAGGCTGAGGTCGAGATCGATCACCCGCACCACGCCAGCCCCGGTCACATGGCGCCACGATTCGCGCAGCTCCAGGATAGCCCAATCCCCCCGGGGGACGCCAGCGAGCACGAAGGCCAGCACCTCGCCGTCCTCCGCTGCGTCCCGCAGGATGTCGGCCTCCGCGTCGGGGTCCACGCCGAACGACACGTCGAGCCGCACGGTGAATCGGAGTGTGCGCAACGCGGGCCCAAGGAACTCCTGGGCGGGCTTCCGCGCGATCACCTCGTGCGCCGTCCACCTGGCCGAGGTCTTGTGCGCCGCGTCGGAGAAGGTGCGGATCAGCTCGCTCGACGCCTCGAAGACGACCGGGCCCAGGGAGGCGAAGGCCATCAGCTCAGGCTCCCGGTCCCGGTCCCGGTGCCGGTCCCCGACCCAGTGCCAGCCCCGGCGGGGCACACCGTCACGGTAGTTACGGCCGTGCTGACCGTGGTCCCCACTGTGGCCGAGCGAATGTAGGCATCCGTCTGCGTGGCAATGGCGACAGCGATCTGGCGGGCCTTCGTGGCGGGCGTGGCGTCAGGGTCCAGGTCCGCCAGGACTGCGGCGATGTCGTCGGCCATCCCGTCCGTGTACTTGGCGAGGTTGAGCGCCATTATTCCGCCCTCACCGTTTCGCTGAGCAGCCCGGCGAGCCCTTCCGGGGACGCTGCCATGGCGGCCACCACGGCCACAATCCCGCCGCCTCCATAGTCGTTCGCCCCGGCCGTGTCCCCTGCCAGCGGGGCGGGCCCGACGCCGGTGGGCACCACGGCCGTCTTGAGCAGGTCGAAGATCCCCTGCAGGAGCTTGAGCACGCGATCCCCGCGGGCGATCCAGAAGGCCGCGTCCACGGAGCCCAGCCGGAGGTCGCCGCTCGCGATCACCCGGGCGTCCGCGTCTTCGGTCGGGGGGTCCTGCTTGAGGTCATAGAGCGAGCAGATCACGAAGCCGTCCACCTGGTCAGGGGGCTGCATTATGCAGAGCACCGGCTCATCGATGGCGGGCATGCTGTAGTCGAGCTGGCCCTTCGTCCGTTTTTGCCCGACCTGGAGCAGGCCCGACTCCATCCCGTCGCGGTCCTCGAAGGTGACGCGCACGCGGCCGGCGCCCACCTCGGACACGCGACCAGTGCGCACGAGCCCCGCAATCAGCTCCTGCACGCGCCCATCGGGAAGAAGATCGCTCACGCCGTGGCCTTCTTCACGCTGGCCCTGACGGTGTAGCCGCCCTTCCCGACGGTGTGCGTGGCCTTCGCCACGGCGTACTTGCCGTTCAGCTTGTTCCAGCCAGCGAGCTGGATGCAGTTGCCGGCCACCAGCCGCACGTCCCCCATGATGGTCAGCGTCCCCTCGGCCGAGTGCTCCGTCCTGGCGAGGAGCGCAGCCTTCGCCTTCGCCTGGGCCTCGGCCACGCTGCGGGCGCGCACTCGCATGACCTCGGCGGCGGCGTCGTCGAAGCTCTGGGACTCGAGCCCGAAGGGGTCGGCGGGGTCCGGGTCACGCAGCGCCTCGGCGCCCGTGATGGTCGACTCCTGCACGTCGCCGTGCCACGGGTCCTGGTAGATGACCTTGACCCGCGGCGTGTAGAGGTACGCCTTCACCTTCAGATCCCAGCTCAGGATCCGGCTCTCGCCCAGCGTGTAGGTGGTGACGGCTGGCTTCAGCGCGTAGTCCGCGATGCTCCACACGACGATCTGGCCGTCGATCACCTTCGTCGCGTAGTGGCGCTCAGCGGCCGCCCGCGCCAGGAAGGCCAGGTCCGTCTCGCTGTTCTGTACGATGCGGTCGAGCAGGCCCGTGTCGTCGGCGTCCCAAACCAGAGACATCCGGGCTGAGGCGGCGACGTCCTCGGCCACGGTGCGCAGTGTCGTGCTCTCCCACGCCCGGGAACGCTTCGTCTTGCGGGCGGCGAGCCCTGTCGGGACGCTCACGCCAGCGATCCGCACGGTCGACGGAGGCCCAGCCATGGACAGCTCGTCGACGGTGAAGGTCCCGCAGAGCAGTGAGCCACCGCCCTCGCCCCAGTCGTCGGCGTGGAGGCGGACCGTGAGGGTGTCGCCCTGCCCCGGGAGCCAGTCGCCGCGCCAGAGGGCGGCCCGGTCCTGGAGCGAGATGCTCGCCTCGTCGGCCGTGCCGCCCTCGTTGTCGACGTACTCGACGCCGAGCAAGTAGGGGGCCAGGTCCGCGGAGATGTCCTCGCCCTCATAGACGATTTCAGCCCAGGCTCGGCGGGCGAGGGTCACGGGGTCCGCCAGGGCGGCAGGCTAGGCGAGGTGTCAGGCGTGGGCACGGTGGGCACATTGAGCACGATCCCCGCCGGCAGGCGCACGAGGTACGCGTGGGCGGGGTTGGCCAGGATGAGGAGGTCGAGGTAGCGCTCGTCGCCCAGCAGATCCAGGGCGAGGAGGTCCCATGTGTCGCCGGCCTCTGTCGTGTTGGTCGTTGCCCTAGCCATACGCGAGCCGGTCCTGCTTCTCCTGGGCGGCCTGCAGGCGCTCCAGGAGATCGTCGGCGCCGGCCTTCACTGCGGCCGCGATGTCGGCCCGGGAGGCGTCCCCCTGCACCGTGATCTGCGGGCTGTACGCCACGGACAGCGCCGTGCTGTTCTGACGGCCCTGCTCGCGCGTCGCCATGGCCCCGGACAGGGCGGCGCTCGATTGCGCCAGCGGCTTTGGCCTTGGCCCCTCGACGGCGGCGACGCCACGATCAAGGCTCCCGCTCAGCTTCGTGGTCAGCTCGGCCAGGTGTGGGGCTGCGGCGGTCGGCGCCATGGACGCCAGCGCCAAGCCCACACGCAGAGGGGCGGCGAGGATCTCCAGGGCGCGGGCTGCGACCCATCGCACCGTGGCGATGACGGAGTCGCCCCACTGATCCCAGAGAGACGACAGCGCGCCGATGGCCGTAGCCCACCCCGCAACGATGACATCGAAGAGCCACACCATCGCGGCCCACACCTTCGACGCCAGGCCGACGAAGAGGGCGACGACGATAGCGACGGCAGGCTGAATCGCCTCCCACACCCACGCCCACACGGCGCCGAGCAGACGACCGAACGCTGCGATGACTTCTGCGATGGGGGCCAGGATCAAGCCGATCACTTCGACGGCGGCGAGGATCACCAGGCGGATACCGCCCCAGGCCCACTGCATCCGGTCCCAAATCCAGGCGGCGATAGCCGAGATCCGCTCCCATGCCGCCACGGCAAAATCGGCAACGGCCAGACCTGCCGCCTTCACTGCTCCGACGATCAGGCCCCAGTGTTTCACGACGACGACGATCAGCGCAGGGATCAGCCAGAGGGGCAGCGTGAGCCAACCCAGCACAGCCACGATGGTCTTGATCGCCGCCGACGACTTTCTGAGCGCCGCCGTCCAGCGGTCCCAGTGGACGATCGCCAGCGTAATCAGCGCCACCTGCGCGGCGAGCCCAACGACGAGCCATGTGATGGGGTTGGCGAGCAGCGCTGCGGCGAAGCTCCAGGCGGCCGTGCTCGCTCCCCAGAGGGCCAGGGTGAGATTCACTATTCCGGCCACGATGGGGGCGAAGCGGACGGCGGCGAGGATCAGGCCCAGGCTCTCCCATCCGCCGGCCATGTCCTTGACTGAAACGAGAAGGTCCAGCGCCTTACCGGCGAGCGCGGAGACCCTGTCCGCGAGCTCCTTCAGCTTCGGTATAGACCGCTCGGCCAGCAGCACGAAGCGGTCAGCGAGCTCCTTGACCCGCCCCTGATTCGACTGCAGCCACTTGGCGAGACGCTCGAACATGCGGGTGAAGATCGGCATCAGGGCGGCGCCGATGGTCGTCTTGATCCCGGCGAACGACAGCCTTAGATCCAGGAGGCGGTCGTTGAACTTGGCCGCGTCCTCGGCAGCCTCGCGCCCGAGTACCCCGCCGGTCGCCCGCGCCTCTTTGCGGAGGCGGCGCATCCCGTCGGCGCCCTGATCGAACAAAACGCCCAGCTTTTTGGCGCCGCGCCCGAAGAGCGACTGACTCACCGCAGCCTTCTCGGCCACAGTGGGCAGCTTCCCTATCGCGTCGGCCAGGGTCTCAAGCGCCTCTTCGGGCTTCATGCGGGCCAGGTCCTGGGCGCTCAGCCCAAGCTGGTCCAGGTAGCGGCGGGCCTCGCCAGTGCCGGCCACGGCCTGCCCGAGCTGCACATGCATCTGTCGAAGGGCCAGGTTCAGATCTTCCTGTGCTGCCCCGGTGCGCTCGGCCGCGTACCACAGCTCCTGCAGCACCCCCACGTCCACGCCGAGATTCTGCCCCATCTTGATCGCGCGGTCGCCCACTTCGGCGGTGCTGCGGGCGAGCATAAAGAGGCCACCGGCGGCCAGACCGGATGCTGCAGCGATCTGGAATGCGAGGCTACCGACCTGCGAGGAGACACCACTGAAGGCGCGCCCGACGCCCCGCCACGCCCTCGTGAGTTGCCGCTGTCGAGCGAGGAGAACGCCCTGCCTCTGGAGCAGGGCGAGCCGCTTGCTGGCAATCCCGGTCGCCGTGGTGAATCCGGCAGAGAGCTGGCCGCCGATGCGGAATGCTAGCTCATACGTCCGGCCCCGTGCCACAATCTACCCCCGGCGCTGCGCCTGCAGCTCCTCGGCTACGATGCCGGCCCACTCGCCCATCTCCGCCACCGGCAGATCGAGCCAGTAGCCCACCGGCGTGTAGGTGGCCAGCGCCAGCCTGACCGCGGCCTGCCTCAGTTCGAGCTCGGCGGATCTGCCCCATCCTCCGAGCTCAGCAGAGAACTCTGGGCCTCCATGACGACCTCGGTGAACACGCGGATCGGCAGCTCGCCGAAGGCGTCCTCGGGGATCTTCGTCGCCCGCGACAGGGCGGCGATGACGTAGCGGTCGTCGGTCTCGGCCTGCATCACGTCGCGCTCGCCGCGCTTGCGCAAGCGGGCCATGATCGCCAGCTTGTCGCGGCCCTTGAGCTGGGCGAGGAGATCGGTGTCGACCTCGGTGTAGGTCTCATCCTCCCACTCCAGCGGCGGGGCAAAAGTCACGATGGCCATCAGCTAATCCCCAGCCCGCTACGCACGGCGGCGAGGTAGTCCTTCCCGTCGACTACGTATTTGTAGTTGCACGGATCGATCTCGAGGTACGGCCGCCCATCAACGAAGACCTTGAGGTAGATGACGTTGAACTCGGCCGAGGGCTCCTGCAGTGCACTCGGCGCCAGCGTCCCGAGGGGGCTGTTCTTCGGAGTGCACCTGGTGACGTACTTCAGGATCTGCACTCCGTACACGCCGGTGGCCGTGTTCAGGCGCTGGACGGCGCCGCGCAGCTCGATGGCGTGCACCTCCTGCGCAGCCAGCTTGAGCCCCTGGATCTCCTGCACGCGCCACTTGAGCGTCATGCTCATGGCGGAGATGTGCCCGAGCGTTGCGCTCTCGACCTCTCCTGCGATTCCTGCGCCGCGCACGGTCTCGGTCAGGGCCTCGATGGTCGGCAGCTCCACGTCCGCCAAGCCTAGCAGTCGGCCGGTGACGCTGTCGAAGACTTCGAAGTTGACCAGCCTCTCGCCAATGTCCGCCACGGGGGCCTCCTCTTGCGGGGCTCAGCCCCGGGTCACGATCAGCCGAACAACAGCGCCAGGGCGGCCACGTCGTACTCGATCACGAAGCTGATGGACTTCGCTGGCGGGGGCGGCGTCCAGTAGACGCGGAAGGTCGAGCCGCCGTCCAGTAGGTCCACGGTCGGATTGTCCGCCACGGCAAACACGACCTCTCCGGCGAGGATCGCGCCCTGGGCCGCCAGCCCGTTCATGAAGATGTTGGCGCTGTCCACGACGCTCTCGATGAGGCGCAGGTTCATCGCGTCGTCGACGCGCGAGAAGTAGGTCAGCGCCAAGGTGTTTACCAGCCACAGGGTCATGCGCCGGATCGGAACGAAGGCGTCCTTCGGGTCGGTCGACGCCGGGTAGCCGGCGGTCCGGTTGCCCCAGAGCCTCCAGCCGCCGAAGTTCAGCGCCGTCACGATACCGGCGGCGTTGAGGATGTTGGCCTGGAGCCAGGTCAGGGCGACCTCGGTCCCGTCCTCCATCACCGCCCCGTCCGCCAGCAGATCCTTGTTCGAGGGGCTCACGTAGGGCACGCCCTGACCGGCGCCAGCGTCCGTCAGGTTGGCGAGCCCGGCGTAGTGGCTGCTCATCCAGTGAGTCGCCGTACCCCTGGTGACCTTGGGCCAGCAGCAGACCATGTTGGCGGAGGTGTAGTTGTTGGCCAGCTTCCACGCCGCTGCCTCGGAGTAGTTGGCGATCTCGTACTCGTCGGGGTCGAGGTCGACCACGATCTGGGGCACGAAGACGCCGTTCACGCTGGCACCGCGCGCCACCAGTCCGGCGGCCACGGTGGGCTCGTGAGAGTAGCCCGGGGCGAGGAACATCCCCGGCACCTGCTGCAGCTTCGGGCAGACGTCCTCGATGCAGTAGAGACCCGTGTTGACCGCGCCCACGGCCGTGCCGATCACGTCTGCGGCGACCACACCGGCGGGGTCCATTTTCGAATAGGTCAGGTGGCAGAGCGGCAGGGCGCCCGTGCCCATGGCCCCGGCGGCGACCCTGGTGATGACCAGGTAGCCGTCGGAGTCGTAGGCCAGCGTGTAGTCAGTGGTCAGAGCGTACGCCACCGGGGGCGCTGCGCCGTCGTCGAGCACGACGGTCGTCTTGTCGGCCCCGAAGACCTCGACGGTCTGGCTGGTCTCGGCGTCCGCCCACGCCAGCGCGGCGCGGGCCACGGCGTCCATGTGGTCCTCGTCGTCGGGATCCAGGACGTTGATGCAGACGGCCGGCTGGACGCCGTAGAGCCCGAAGTAGACGGAGGCGAACTCGGAAAGGGTGTAGTCCGCGACCGGCCCGTCGCCAAACGCCGCGTTGAACTCGGCCAACGAAGTGCAGAGCACGGGCACGTTGACATTCGTGCGGACGCCCTCGACCACGGCCGCTGTCCCGACCACGACAGGGAGCCCTGCGTTCGCCGTGATCGGCGGCCTGGCAGAGGTCGGAACCTCGCTCGCTGATACGCCATGCGCATAGATCGCCATCGAATCCTCCGGCCTACTGCGTGATCCCGATCTGATCGATCCGGGGCTGCGTCCAGGTCGTCGTGATGAATCCGCCCCACTGGGGCTCCGGCTGGTCCGCGAAGAGCTCCCAGGTCAGGGGCAGCTCCAGGCAGAATGGGCCTAGCGGGTCCGCCCCGGTGAGTGCTCCGCGCAGGCGCTGCAGGATGTTGCTCGCGTCCTGCCAGCCCTCTTGATCTTCGGAGAAGGTCTCGACGAGGAACAGCACCTCGATAGTCGAGCCGTCGATTGCATCCTGCCCCTTCGTCGGGCGGATGAGCACCAGCGGGGGCGTGGGCTCGCCTGCGCTGCGCTTCGGCGGGAGCCACCCCGCCACGATGACGGGGGCCCGCGCATCGTCCTCGCCGTGGGCCTCCAGTCGCATGTCCACCAGCGCGGCGGCGGCGAAGACCTCCAGGCGGGCCACCAGGTTGTTAACCGTCACCGGGCGGCCCTGTCGAGGGCGCGCCCAATCTCGTGCTCCAGGCGGGTGGCGAGGGTCTCCTGCGCCGCCTCTTCCATGGCCTTCGTGCTGTGCTCCGTCCCGAGCATCTGCGGGATCGCTGGGCCGTAGAGCCCCTGGATCCGGTGCTTCGTCGGGTTGGACTTCATCATCCGATCCGGGTCCTCGCGGCCGATGAGCAGGTTGGCGTTGAGCCCGCGGAACACGAAGGCATCGGGCAGCCGCCTGCGCTGGTTGCGCTTGCGCACTGCGACCCGCAGCGGCGGACCCCCCTTGCGTCCGGTGCCCGGCTTGGCTGGGCGCGGGCTGAACTGGTACAGCGTGGGGCGCCGGCCGGAAGCCAGGAAGGCACCGGCGATGCTTGTCCGTGTCGCCCGGATCGGCCTGCCCATGCCCTTCTTCACGCGCCCGACCTTGATCCGGTACGCCTTCACCACGGCCCTTGCGCCGATGGTCCGGGCCTTCTCCAGGGCGCGATTGATCGACCGAGCCATGGCCCTCTCGGCGGCACCCGGCAGGTGCGCCAGCAGGGACACCGCCCGCCCGATCTGATCGCCGGTGAAGGTGACGGCCACTAGGTCTCCTGCCGCAGGAGGGTCAGCTCGAGCATGCCCTCGGCCTCGCTCACCTGCTCCACGTACCAGCGCGCGTCGCCCACGTCGACGCGCTGCCCCTCCACCGGGGTCGTGATGAGCCCGGACGCGAGGTGGAAGACGCGGCGCTTGGCGAAGGCGCCCTCGGCCCGAGGGCCCTGCGTGCGCTCGATGATCAGATCGTCGTCGCGTACGGCAGTCACCGCCACGCCGTCGATCACGATCTCCTCGCCGAACTCCTCGGGGTTGAGGAACGTAGCGCGGTCAAGCGCAAGCTGGGCCCGGAGCGCCACCTACGCCAGCACGGTCGCAGTCAAAAAGGCGTTGTTCTGGATCGGCACCGGCAGCGGGCTGGCGCTCATCTGGAGCCACTGCACGGCCGGATCGTCCTCGCACCAGCTCTTGGGCACGCGGGCGCCCATCTGCAGGGCCACGCGGGCAGCGCTGCCCTCGCCAACCTTCAGCCCGACAGGGCCGTAGTGCATCTCGCACCTGGCGGCCTTGGAGCCGAGGAGTGCGGTCTTGGCGGAGATCAGGGGGTCGCCGTCTGGGTCGAGCTCGTTGTAGCCCCAGACATTCACGCCGCCGATGGCGCCGTAGTAGATGGCGCCCGAGTCCTGGTACTGCTCCGACACGGCGCCGAAGTCCATCCGGCGGTTGTCCAGCAGCCTCTGGACGGCCAAGTTGGCCAAGAGCGCGTCGATCGCGTCCGTCCCAAGGATCAGGGTGTCCGCCGTCAGGCCGGTCTGGGCGGCGACAGCGCGGCGCCAGGCCCGTAGGTTCTTCGCCGGGTCCGACGTGTCGGCGCTCCAGCGGTCGGCGGCGGCGAGCAGGCCGAGAGTGAGCGAGCCGTCCCGCGCCGGGAACGTGATCACCTGGTCCACGTCGTTCTCGGAGATCGTGATCGCCCCGTCGACCAGAGCGTCGCGGCGCATGATCTCCTCGGTGCGGGCGATCATCTCGTTGAGCGTCTCCATGTCCTGCAGCAGCAGCTTCTGCGCCCGGGACTGCGGAGCCTGCCCCGAGTAGATGTGCTCGCCGGGGAGCCGCGTCGCGATGTCCTCCAGCGTGATCGCCATCTTCGGCTTGGTCGTGGGCGGCGCGAAGTTGTAGCTCGTGAACCCCTCGCGGTCCACGGCCTTGCCGCGTCCGGCCGGGTTGGAGAACTCGGCGGCCCGACGGGTCCCCGTCTGGATATCCACGTCGAAGGACGTCGTCAGGTGGAGCTGCGGAGCGCCAGCGAAGAAGAGATCGCCCAGGAAGGTCTTGGGCCTCTTCATCTCCAGCAGCGCCCGGGCTATGCTCCGAGGATCGTACAGCGAAATGGTCATCATCCTCTCCTGGCCGGGGCTGCCGGCGTCCGGTCAGTCGCTAGACGGCGGTGGTGGCCCGCAGGTAGATGCCCCTGGCGGCGCACAGCTCGCGCCAGTCGTCGGCGTCCTCGCCGGCCGCGTAGCCGACGTGGGTCTCGGCGAACTCGCCCTCGGTGTAGACCGTGGTCCGGGTCGCCGCCGCGGTGGCGTCCACGTCCTCGGCCATGATCCCGTAGGGCTCGGCGCTGCCGTCCAGCCCGTCGAGGTCCGCCTCGATGACCTGCAGGGAGCCAGCGCCCACGGCGATCGTGAACACGTCGCCCACGGCGAAGGCCACGCCGTACGCCTCGATCAGGAAGGCCACGGGGCCGTCATACGACTCCTCGGCGTACGCGTCCTCGAGGCGGAGCCCGTTGGGGTCGACGACCTCGAAGATCGCCGGGGTGCCGATGTCGACGCACGTCGCGGTGTAGGTGCCGACGACGGCCTTTGCCCCGAGCGCCTCGTCATCGATCGTCCCCTCGCCGGTGTTGCCCGGGTCGGCGGCGGCTGCACCGATCGCACGGAGGATGCGGCCCACCAGGTCGCCGCGGCTCAGCGACTGCGCCAGGGCCACGGTTGCGATCCGGTTGACGATGTCCCGCTGCGAGCCAGCGATCAGGTTGTCGTACGCGAAGGTCTCGCTCATGACGTACTCCTCTCGGCCGCCAGGCGGCTGTCTGCTAGCGACCTGCGCCTACGCCATTCCACATCGCCTCGGCCTCGGCCTCGGGCGTCGCCTCTGGCGGCAGCGGGGCGGCGGGCACGTCGACCTCGCCAGCGTCCGCCTGCAGGTCGGCCAGGTGCTTCTCCCGGTTGACCCTCTCCGCCTTGAGTGTGGCGACGGCCAGACCCTCAGCGGACATGGGATCCTCGTAGCGGGCACGGCTCACGAGGGCTTCGTGGCCCTGGAGCGCCACCTCGTCGATTGCGAGCATACGGGCGCGCTCGTCGGTCTCGCCGGACGCCCGGCCCTCGGCCAGCAGCGCGGCCAGCAGCTCCGGCGCCTCGGCGGTGAGGCGCTCCCTCGTGATCGGCATGTCGTCCTCCGCGGCCGCTCTGGGCGGCTCGTCCACGTCGAGCGGCCGTGCAGCCCACGGAAGGGCCGACCGCGGGAATCCGATGCTGGCGTAGTAGACGGCGTCGCCCTTGGCGACCGCTTCGACCTCGCCGGCGACCTCGTCGGCGAAGCCCTGGTCGACCGCGTCCTGTGCGGTGAGCCAGGTCTCGGCGTCGAGCAGCTCGGCTAGCTCCTCGGCGGTCTTGCCGGTCTTCGCCTGGTAGATGGCCACTAGGCTGTCCCGCAAGCCGTCCAGCACCTCGGCCGTTTTGCGCAGATCCTTCGCCTCGCCCATGGCCAGCGCCGAAGGATTGTGGACCATTAGCATGGAGCCGAGCGCCATGGTGCAGTGCCCGGACATGGCGATCAGGCTGGCGGCGGATCCGGCCAGGCCCTCGACGGTCACGAGCACGTCTGCGGGGTGGGTCACCAGCATGGACCGGATCGCGATGCCGGCGAAGGCGTCGCCGCCCCCGCTGTTGATCCGCACGTTGATGCGAGCCACGCCCTTGTGGGCGTCGAGCGCCTCGCGGAACTCTTTGGCCCCGACTTCATCATCCCAGAACGCAGCCTCGGAGATGTACCCGTAGACGGTGAGGTCCAGCTCGTCGGCGGCCCCTGCGGTTGGCGCCAGCGCCCAGAACGTCATGCGGTCTCCTGCGGCGGCATCGCCTGCTGCGCGATCTCACGGGCCCGGATCCGGTTCACGTCTTCCCATCGCTCGCCGGTCAGCTCGGCGGTCTCACGAGTCGCCGTCGAGAATCCGGCGTCGACCCTGGCGGCTGCGGCGGCCACCTCCACGCGGGGGTTGATCTGGCCCTGCGCTGGACCGTACCACTTCGCGCCGCTCCATGCCGATCGTAGCGCGAGATCCCCAAAGAATCCAGGGGCGACGACGCGACCCCTCGCCACGGCCTCCGCGAGCCACTCGTCATAGATCGGCTGGCAGAAGTCGTCGACGATCCACGCCCGTTTGGCCCGCACCGACTTCCAGAACTCGTTGAGGGCGGCCCTGGCGGCGGTGTACGAGCCAGTGAAGTGCTTGAGCAGCAGCTCATAGGGGATCTCGAGCGCCGTCCCGATGGGCACGCAGATCGCCCGCACGAAGCCGTCAAAGGCCGCGTTGGGGCGATTCATCGCCACGGTGTCGATTGACTCGCCGGGGGCCAGACCGACGATGGATCCGTTGCCCAACTCCATGGTGGATGCGTCGTCATCGTCGACGCGGTCTGCGGCGGGGATCCCGGCCCCGAGTCCGGCCATCGGATCGGGCGCGTCCGACTTCACGAAAACCGTGAGCATGGCCGACACGACGGCAGCCATCAGCTCGGCGTCGCTGTAGCGCCCTAGCTGCTTGAGCGACTCAATGACGGGGGCCAGGATGGGCACGCCGCGCCGCTGCTCGGGGCGCTCTTGGGCGAGGATGTGCAGCATGTTGCGCCGGCCCGTGCGGGCCCCGAAAGCGGGAACGCGCTTCCACGACTGCATCTTCAGCGAGCGGGTCGAGCCAGGGTGATTCTGCGCGACGTAGTAGGCCACCGGCTCGCCGTATTTCCCGAGCTCCACCCCGCCGCACACATCCACGCCGGGCTTGACGGGCGAGGGGTCGCACACGCGGTCCGCCTCGATAAGCTGGACCCTGAGATCGTAGATGCTCCCACCCCGACGGATCGTCGGGAGCGCGACGAACACGTCCCCGCTCATCAGCGCCGAGAGGAGGGCCAGCGACTGGAGCTGCTCCCACGTCGCCGTCCGGGCTGCGTCCGCGTGCTTCGACCACAGGGCGAACTCGCGGGCTGTCTGGCGCTCCCAGGCGTCGGCCTCGTCGTCGCTGAGCCCGAGCGCCTCTGCATCAATGCTCGGGCTCAGACGGAGCCCGGCGCCAACGGTGTTCGTGACCAGCGTCCGCAACGCCCCGGTCGCAAGCGGTGTGCCCGCGAAGAGGTCCCGGCTGCGCTCGCGGAGGGTCTCGACGTGCTCGGTGATATCTTCGTCGGGGCCGCCGGCAGTGGCCATCCAGCCCATCAGGGACTTGCGGGCGAACGATGCTCCGTGGCTCCCGTAGCCGCTGGCCATGGCTCGCAGTCGGCCGATGAGCTTCACAGGTCCCTCGGGATCACGCGGCGGATGCGTGGGCCTGCGGCGCGGCCGTCCTGGAGACGGGCCACCTCGCGGCGCCAGAAGGCGAGCTGTCGGGCGATGTCGGTGAGGTCGGCGCGGGTGAGGGTGCGGGAGCCGATGGTGTAGGACTGGCCACCGGCGCAGGCCAGGTCAGCGGCGAGCCACGCCGCTAGATGCTCCTGCGCTTGAACTAGGGTCCAGGGCTCCGCCACTATCGCACCCCCCTGGAGAGAACCCTACGGCCTCGGCGCGGCTTTGTCACGCGCGGCACGCCTGGCCCCCCGGGATTGGCCCGGTTCGTAAGCGTGGGGTGGAGGATCTCCAGCGCGGCCGTGGCGTAGACGCGGCAGTCCAGCGGCTCGTTGCGGTCGTGGATCTTCTTCCACTCCATCCGCCGCACCCCGCCGCGCTGGACAACGATGCGCCGCTCGCTTACCAGGCCGGCGAAGTAGGCAGCGTCATACCCCCGATCCGCCTGCCGCGGCCAGTGGCAGTAGCCTGGCCCCTCGTGCTCCGTCTGGATCCGAGCCATCAGCGTGCCCTTGAGATCGTCCACGCCGAGCGTGAAGAGCGCGGCCTTCATCCGGTTTCCGCGGGCAGGCTTCCCGACGGCTGGCACCCCCGCCCCGCCCCGCCCCTTGATGGCCCAGACGGCGCGCTGCTCCCGAGCCCGGCAGTACGCGTACACCTCCGCTGTGTGGTGGCCACCCGAGTCCACGCACACGCAGGACAGCCCGAGGCGGCGACCGTCGTCGGTCTGCCAGGTGCGCACGAGCTGCGCGTCGAGCGCGGCCCAGCTCTCGGGCAGGGAGGGGTCGCCCATGAGCACGAGGTACTCGACGCCCCAGCTCTCGCGATCCGCGCCCCAGCCCACCACCTCCAGCTCCAGGCGGTCGTCTTGCACGTCCACGCCTGCGGTCAGGACTAGCACCCCTGCGGGGGCCTCGCCGTCGTAGTACTCGCGGCGCCGCTCCAGGTACTCGACGGCGATCACCTGCTGGTGCTCGACCCACGGCTGGCCGAGGCGCAGGTTCACAAACTCCTGCAGCCCCCGCTTGTCCCGGTCGTCCTGGACCTTGCACCACTGCTCCGCGAGCTCGGCCCACCTCACCCAGGGCGAGTAGAGCGCCGACAGGTCCCCGAAGCTGGCCACCTTCCCGCCGGGCTTCTGGGCGATCCACTCCCCGGCGGCCAACATGGCTGGCTTGTGGCGCTCCTCGATCCGACCCTCGCAGTGCTCGCAGAGGTAGTGCGCTCGCTCCAGGTCCCGCTCTCCGTCGGCGTCTTTGTAGATCAGGCGGCTCCAGACCAGGACTTGCAGCGCCCCGCAGTGAGGGCAGGGCACCTCGTAGCGCCGCTGGTCTCCCTGTTCGTGCTCGTGCTGGATCTTTGACAGGCCGTCCACGGTGGGCGTGGAGACGAGGACGATCTTGCGGTTGTAGAAGTTCGAGGTCCGCTGCCTGGCCAACTTGACGGGGTCCCCCTCGACGCCCGCCGAGATGGGGAAGCGGTCCACCTCGTCGCAAAGCACCACCCGGATCGGGCGGCTCGCGAGTCCGGCGGCGGCGTTGGCCCCGGCGAGAGCAAGGTAGCCTCCGGGGAAGTGCTTGACTCGGATCGTGTTGGCGCTCTTGCGGTTCCCGCCGCGCCCGTCCTTGCCGCTCTCCAGCTTGCCGCGCAGGACCGGCGAGGCCCGGAAGCTCGGTTCGATGCGCTCTTTGCTGAAGGCCTCCAGGGCTTCGATGGTGGGCTGGACCATCAGGATTGGCGCCGGGTCCTGGTCGACGAAGTAGCCGAGGATGTTGAGCAGCGCTTCAGTCTTGCCCATCTGGGAGGCCATCATGGCGACGACGGTCTCTATCGCCGGGTCGCACACGGCGTCCATGATCCCGCGGACGTAGGGCGCCCGATCAGTGTGCCACGCCCCCGGCTCCGGGCTCGTGCCCCTCGGGATCCGCCGGTAGCGGTCGGCCCACTCCGACACCAGAAGGCGGGGCTTCGGGCGGAGGACTGCCCGGAGAACGCCGGTGTAGGCTCCCATTATGGCAGGGCGCCGGGGCCGGCCCACGGCCTGCGGCCCCACATCCGCTCAACACCGGCGTACCCCTTCAGGTAGCGGGTTGGCAGCGTCTCGGCGGCGAACTCCCCGAAGAGACGCTGCAGGTCGAAACACCCGGCGAGCGTGGCCATTTTGCTGTCGGACCGGGAGCCCCAGAAGCGGCGCGTGCGGGCGATGCGGCCCACGCTCTCGGAGTCTTCCTCGGTGCCACGCAGGGACACGGCGTCGAGCACAACGGACGGCAGGGCCTCCGTGCCAGCCGTCTCCACCGCCCACGTGCGCGGGCCCTGGTGAAAGACAAGATTCGGGTTTTCGGGGTCTCTCAGGACCGCGGCGATCTCCCCCCTGTGGCTCTTCAACTCCATCGGCCAGCAGGCGGAAGGGGTGGCAGGCATGGCCCTGAACTGCGTGGAGTGGAGAAGGATCTTCCATTGCTTCCCGTCCGGCCTGGGCGCAGCGCAGTCGGCAGCGGCGATGTCTTCTTTAATCTCCAGCCAGTCGTCGTGCGTCTCGCTGGGCAGCCCGGAGATGTTGTAGAGCTGCACCCAGTACGTCCGGTCCGTCGACGCGATCCCACTAACAAGCATGCGCACCATTTCCCTAGTGATCGGCTTGTTGACCATCCGGCGCAGCCGCTCGCTGAACCCGTCGAGGCCGAGAATCAGGCGCGGCGTCCCCCTGGCCCATGTATCCGGTCTGGCCAGGTCCAGGTCGAAGAACGTACGCTCGGCGCTTACGTTTCCCCACATGGCGCTTCCTGCGCTCGACGCGTCCTGCATTCCGGCCACGTTGCGCCGGTGCCATGTGTACCCGCAGAACAGGCACTTTCGCTGGCAGCCGATAGACCGCTCGGACCACAGCTTCCCGCCCTCCAGGCGCACGGAGTGCGGCCATGGCTCCGACGCCTGAGCGATCCGGTATGTGCTCTCCGGGCCGAAGGCGTCGGCGTAGCAGACCGACTCGTGATCGAAGCGCTCCCCGGCGAGCAGCGCGTCGGCCAGCGGGGAGATCAGGTGCTCGCCTCGCCCAAATACGAACACGTCGGCCCAACGCAGGAATGGGCGCACGTTAAGCACGCCTGGCCCTCCGACCACAACAACGGTGTCGGGGCACGGCTGCCACCGCTCCCGCTCGGCGATGAAGCTCCACCAGTCGCATGCGCTTGTGACGCTCACTAGCACCACGCGATGGCGGTGGGCGGTCGCCGCGCTGCAATAGTCGACTTCATGGCCGGTCCTCTGTAGCGCGTCGACGACCATAGCGAGGCCGGGCCAGCCCCGCACGTCGAAGCTCTCCACTGCATACGCCGGCTTGGCGTAGCGCGCCTGGACGTAGCGGGCGATGGTCCCGGGCATCATCGGGCGAACTCAAAGCCGCACTTCGGACAGCGCTGCATCGGCGGTGGCTTAGTGTCTGCGCTCTTGTCGTCTAGCTTTACCGGGTCGGGCGCCCCCACTTGTAGCCCAGACATGAGCCCCGCCAGCTCCTCGTCAGCGAAGCCGAGGGCGTCCAGGTTGAAGTCGGCGGCCTGCAGGTCTGACAGCTCTTGGGCGAGGAGCGCCTCATCCCAGCCGGCGTTCAGCGCCAGGCGGTTGTCCGCGATGCGCAGCGCCTTGACCTGCTCCTCGGTGAGGCCAGCCAGGCGCACCACGGGAACCTCCGTCAGCCCCAGCCGAGCGGCGGCAGCGCAGCGCCCGTGCCCGGCGATGATCTCCAGGCTGGCGTCCACAAGCACGGGGTTGGCGAAGCCGAAGCGCTTGATGCTGGCGGCGATCTCCGCCACCTGCTCCGGCGAATGCGTCCGGGCGTTGCGTCCGTAGGCGCGCAGCTTGGACGGGTGGAGGTACTCAATCTGCAGATCACCCATAGCGTCCCTCGTGCAGCGCCTGGAGCGCTTCGGTTGTGGCGGTGTCGAGGATGGCTTCGTCGTGCGCCGTCTCCCCGGTCATGAGCGGTGCCACCCGGGCTGGGATGGCCTGGATGGCGACGCGGATGCGGGTCCCGATCTCTCGGGCCTCGGCCTTCACGTCGGCCAGGGAGACGAGGGAACCCCTCAGCTCCTCCATGCGGAGGCGGCGGGTCTCTGCCTGGTAGACCTTGTCGGCGGCGCGGGCCTGGGCAAGGCGGCTGGCGGCAGTGGCGTGGTTGGCAGGGACGGGGGCCGGGCCGGAGAGGGCGTCGGGTCTGGGCTCTGGTGGCAGGTCGGGAATGATGCCGCGCTCCGCGTCCCACACGGCCTTGCCCTCGCCCCACGGGATTTTGCGCTGTCCCTTGCGTCCGACGGCAACGGTCGGGAGCTTGCCCTCGTCGATGAGCTGGCTGACGCGCTGGCGAGTCACGCCCACGCGCCGAGAGAACTCCGTTGCGGTGACTAGCTCAACCATGGGTCAAGCCCCCCTCCACTTGCGCAGTTTGCGGAACTTGCGCAAGCGCGCGCAAGGTAGGTTTTGAACCTACAGCTAGACAGGTCCTGGGCGTCCTGGGGTCC
>Ga0222679_1000124_pt1 | contig 32402 bp, 50 predicted proteins | sample AntAcemetagen939_FD_179843 | JGI IMG/M metagenome (GOLD analysis project Ga0222679, IMG submission 179843) | Saline water microbial communities from Ace Lake, Antarctica - #939 | ecosystem: Environmental > Aquatic > Non-marine Saline and Alkaline > Saline | place: Antarctica: Ace Lake...
ATAACAAATGAAATACTTTTATTAGTTACAATAGAGATAAAGGTGATAGTTTATATGTTAGACCAATAAGAAAATATATAATTTAAGTGATATTTAAAATAAAATTAAATAATGGGTAATATATATTTAAGCGGAACCAATATAGTAATAATGGGCGGAGGCAACGGAACCTTCGCTTAAATATAAAAATAATATGATATATGGCACAAATATATTTAGATGATGAAAAACTAATCATAAACGGAACTTATAATGAAAGTTATGATCCAGATTTAATTATGCTTAAATTTAATGGCGAAGTTAATAATTGGTTTGATACTATATCACCACCTTTCGTTCAGGTTAGAAATCCATACTTTAATAAGGCATCTATATCTTATACTGGGCAATATATGTTATTTGCTAATTTATATAATACTTTCCAAAATAGTAATTATGGCACAGACACTTGGGTTCAACTACCAGTGGGTGTCTTTGCGGCAACTACATCTTACACCGGACAACATCAGGGTTCCTGTTCTACGAGGAGAGTAGCCATATCAAATGATTATGGTGTAACTTTTCCTAATAGTGGATTAACATATAAAGGGGGCAACTCCATATTAATGGACATTGATATGAGTGATGATGGTAGATTTCAATTAGTAGTGGGAGTTGGTTCGAGTTATGATGGTGCCACAGGTTCAAATAAAGAATACTTTTTAAGAAGCACTGACACTGGGCTAACTTGGACAGAGGAACGAAGTTATTTATATAACCATAATTGTTGTGCTATTAGTGGAGACGGACGTTATCAATGGGCATTTAGTTCTGCTGTTGCGACATACTCTAATAATTATGGAGCGACCTGGTCTCAAAAAAGTGTTATGGTGGGAACGGATTCTATTATAAATGATTGTGCTATATCAACAGATGGTAAGTATATAATATACTCTATGATAAGTAATAGTGGAACTCGAGGAATTTTAGTGTCAAATGACAATGGAACATCTTGGGCTAACCCTTTATCAATAATATCTTGGAATTGTGATATGAGTAGTGATGGAAGAGTGATGATAGGTGGTAGTAATACAGAGGTTTATATATCAAATGATTATGGAGTTAATTGGACTTTACAAACTGATCCATTAGTATATGGAGGAGCGGTTGTTGCTGTTTCTGGTGATGGAACCACATTTTTAGTAGGTGCTGATAATATAGGAAATGATAGAGTTAAAATAGGAACAATATAAAAAATAAAATCAATTATGGGAATAGCAGAAATAATTACAATTGTATCAATAGTCCTTTTTTATAGTGGCCTTTTAATTGGTTTGTGGGTTAAGATAAATGTGAAACTAAAAGAATTAGAAATTATGATTATAAATAATAAACAAACTTTTAATGATCATGTTAGTTGGGGTGAAAATGAAAATGATAAGAATAGAGAAAAGATTACCAATTTATCAAATGATAATAAAGAGGAACATAAAGAAATGATTAAAACTATGAATTTGATATTATCAAAACTAACCGACTTTCAAATTGATATAGTTGGTAAGTGTGCTTACTATCATGATAAAGATAAATAAACATTTTAACAATTTCTTTATATAAGTAAAACCTCTATGAGGTTCGTGTATAATTTTTTATTAACCCTGGATTTTTGATTTGGTCCAGGGTTTTTTATATATAAAAGAAAAAACCTTATGGAACAAAAGATAGTTGATGTAATTAAATCATATAACGAATATAGTTATGATGATATATTAGACACTTATTCAAAATGGAATACAAAAGATATTCTATATTATTGTAAAGTAAAACAAAATCATTATGAACTCCCAGATATAATGAAGGATACTAAACTTGAATATACAAAAGCCTTTTTACTTATATATAACATACAAAGAAAACTTGATGATAAAAAACCAGTTGATAGTGTAGGTAATATGTATGATACAATTTTAATTGAAATGGGAATAGATGATGAAGATGATGATGATGATAAAAATGAAGACCAATATGATTTTTAATTGATCTGGGACACTTTAATATCTTTTCTATAGGATATATCATATTAAACTTATTTACTCTTAAAACCTATATTAATTATGAAAAGAATATATACAGAAAAACAAAAGATAGAAGCCAGAGATAAATATAGAAAATCTCACCCTCATAGTAGAATCTACTTAACAGGTTTAACATACGATCAAAAGTTAGAAAGAAAAAGAAAATTATACCTTGAAACATCTCACCCAACAAGAAGGAATAAAAAACCATCTACAATGGAACCCGATGAATTGATTCAACATCAAAAGGAACAAATAAAAAAATATAATAAAAAACAAGCAGCAAAAAAAAGATCTAATTATATACCGAAAAGAATATCTTTAAGCCATTTAACAGATGAAGAAAAAAAAGAAAGATATAGAATAAAAGCAAAGGAAAGATATAGAAAACAAAGAAAAGAAAAAGGGTTCGCTGTAAGAAATTATGGAAGACTTACTGATGAAGAAAAGAAAGAAAGATATGAAGATAGAAAACTTAAAGCAAGATTATCTTATGTTAAAAAACCAAGAAAGAAAAAAGAAAGACCACCGAAAAGAGGACCATATAAAGTTGGACCATCTAAAAGGTATATACAAAATATAGAACTAACTTATGAAGTTATATTAAGTAAAGGAAAAGGATCAACAACAGAAAAACTTAAACATATGATATATGAAATATGTGTTGGAGTAAATAAAAGATTTAATTACTATGATGAAGATATTAGATATGATGTTATGATGGAAACATATCTCTATTCTATACAAAATTATATGGGATACGATCATATAAAATTTAATAACGCCTTCTCATATATAACAGAAATTATTAAAAGAGCACACGCAAGTAATTTCAAATATCAATTGAAAAGAGGACTAAAAATGGCTGACACACAATTTAATATCAAATTTATCAGCAGCAGTGATAAAGAATATATAATATAGAATCATTATTAATTACAAAAATAATTCATGAAAATAAACTTTTCATATATATATTTATATATATAGTATAAAAAGAATATGGATATGATAGATGGATATATAGAAAGTGGAGAATTAAATGATGGTTGGTTTAAACAACTAACAACAAGCAACGAAAGAGATTATATTATAGATAATGAACTATATTCTGTATATAGAAATGGTGTTGATATTATATCTATACCTGAATGGAACGAACCAAGTAAGGATGACTATGAAAGGTTCAGTTCAAATTTTAGATATAATCTACCCAGGGTATATACATTATACAAATTAAATGGGGATAAAAATAGTAAGTATATTCTACCTTATATGAAATGGAAATATAAGATGAAGGATATGGAATATGAAAAACTACAAAGACAATATAATAAATTTGTAAAAGTATTAGAAATAACTAATGTGGAAAAAATAAAATATGAACCACCTTTTGAAAATATAGAATCAAGAACTATTGAAGAAGTCATCAATGGACAGATAATGACCAGAGAAGGTTATTCAAGTGTAGAATATAAACAATTAGAAGAAAATAAAGAATATATTAAATCATATAAGAAACTTAAAAAGAAAATTATATCAGCATCTATTGTTTATGAACGATCATTATTAAATGAAATAGAAAATACAGATGATGAATTTAAAAAAAAAGAATTAGAAAATCGTATTAAATCTATTACAATTAGAAAAGATGATAATAGTAATTTAAAAAGAATAAATGAAATTCTACAATCTTTAAAGATATATTTTAATCAAAGATACTTAATCAAAGAAAGAAGATACTTAATCTTAAATAAAGAGAGTGGTAGAAATTCTTTATTCTATCAAGATAAAGAATATAATTTCCTATCATTAAATTATTATGATAAGAAAAATCCAGATTACCTAAAACAAATGCGTATAATAGAAAGAGATTATATGAATAAAGGAATGGCTAAATTAAAAGAAAAACAAAATAATAAGAAAATATCTTATGGAATAACATGGCTTCAAGATAAAAGAAAAATTACTAATAAAGATTTATCAGGTAAGACTGGATTATCTATACCAACCGTAAGAAAATATAGAAAAATAAACTGGAAAGATGATAATCAAAAATTATTTTGAAAAAGAGCAAAACCCATATATTATTATATACTATAAAGAGAGAGAGAAAAAATCTATTGCTTATATGTAATATAATAATATATGGGTTTTGCTCTTTTTAAAAAAACAAAAACATATATGAAAAAAATACTTAAATTTAAAGACGATGCAGAATATGATAAATTTTTAGATACTAAAAAAGAAAAACCATTTCTTGAACTTGTAAAAGATGGTATAATAATTATGATAGGAAATGAAATATACATAAACACTATTAAGAATTAATATAAATTACTAAATAATGAAAAATAATCAACAAAAACACCTTTTTGATATATATATATTTATATATACTTATAGAAACAAAATAACTAAATGAAAATGGAAATGGAAAAAATGAAGATGAGGGGATACTTGATAAAGGATTCAACATATACTGAATTTCAAAAAGTATGTGAAGATAATTGCTCTATACCAAGTAGAATTATTCGCAAAGCAATTAAAGAATATATTGAAATAAAAAAAAATAAATAATATGAAAAATTACACGGAAAATCAATTAGAATTAGTGTTGAATTACTTAAAAGGAAATTCACACAAAACAATTACAGGTGGAGAAATTAAAGATTTATTCCAACTAACAACAATTCAACTACAAGGTCTGATACACCAACTAAGAGTAATGGGACAACCAATCGTATCAAAAGGAAAACTTGGCTACCAATATACAACAGATAAAGATGAACTACTTAAATGCTACACATCACTAATGGGACGTGGAACAAGCATTATACAAGCAGCCAATGGACTATTCAACTATATAGATGAAAGGGGTGAATATGTATAAAATAATCATATGGGGTGTTAAAAACACAGAAACAAAATCAACTAAACCAATTTTTAATAAAGAACAAGTGAATGATTTAATAGAAAGATTACTTGAAAAAGAAACCATACCTGACTTTGAGGTTAGATTTGTAGATGATCATGGTTGGGAGAATAAAGTCTTTTCCAGAATAACTGAACGAACACATCATACTTATAAAATAACTAAATAAAAAATAAAGATTAATTATGATTGAAACAGATAGAATACAAGATCCAATTAGTAAAGAAGAAATACTTAAATTTACTATGGATACATTTGAAAATTATATAACACAAGAATTAGAATTTGAATGTAAAGAAGATATGTTTAAATATCAACAAGAAGTCTTTGGATATTTCTATATGGTTAAAAATTTAATAGATGATATATATAGATAAAAAATAATAAATAATTATGGAAGTGATAATAGGTTTTTTAGTAGGAATGCTAATGGGTATGATAATTGGAAATTTTGTGAGATGTAAAATAAATAAGAATAAAGATGTTGATACTAAAAATTGATAAAAAAATTGATAAATACCAATTCTGGCAAGTAATGAATAAGTGGTTTGAAGATAAACCAAGAAAAGTAGTAAATGAATATTATGCTAAAAATAAAGAACATCTACAAAAATATAGTAGGGACTATCATATTAAAAATCAGGAGGTTAGAAAAGAAAAGATGAGGGAGTATAGTAAGAAAAGAAGGAACAATCTGTAAAACATATATATACGACTTATACAATATAAAAAAATTTTGAAAATTATGTATTATAAGAAAAAAGATAAAGAGAATTTTTTAGAGATTTTGAAAAACAATGGTGGTAATATAAATGGAGCCTGTATGGCAACTGGTATTGTAAGAAGAACTATTTATAATTGGATGGAAAAAGAGCAATGGATCAAAGATGAAATTGATACTATAAGAGAAATTTGTATTGATAATATGGAATCAAGTATTTATCAATCTGGACTAAATGGAAATTTAACAGCAGCCATCTTTTATTTGAAGTGCCACGGTAAAGAAAGAGGATGGATTGAAAAACAATATGTAGAACAAACTACAACATTTAATGAACCACTGAAATTGATAATTAAAGTTCCAGAACCAAAACAATTAAATTCAGGGGAACAAAAAAAGATTGATAAATAATTGAAGACAATATAAATTTGTTAAAAAAATAATAACTTAATATGAATATAAGAAATGAAAATGTTTTTGATGATATAAAAACTTATTATGATTACTATTTTAATACGATACTTACTGACCCTCCATACCAGTTGGGTTCAACTTGGTTCGTTGATAATGACGGACAATATAAAATTAAAGGTAAGTCCAGTGATTTTATGAATAAATGGGACGGACTAACACATACAGATTTAGATTTATTCTTTAAAGAATCATTTAGAACTTTAAAACACGGTGGATATTTACTAATGTTTGGTATGGATCGTCAATTGGGACCACTTCATTACTACGCTACTAAAAATGGTTTTGATATAAACCAATCTTTATATTGGTATTTCGTTTCAAATTTTCCAAAGGCCACTGATGCTGGTAAGATGATTGATAAGAGATTGAAAAAGGAGAGGGAAGTGGTTGGACCAAATCCAAACGCGAGACCAAACTGCGAAGGAAACCAGCCACTAACACTTGGTGGTAAAAACACCTACACGGATATAACAGAACCAGCATCAACTTTATCAAAAGTCTTTGATGGATACAAATACTCCAAGGCTCCCCTAAAACAAATGGTAGAAACTATCTGTGTTTTTTCTAAACCAACAAAGAATAAATCTGTATTGGATGATATAATGGAGTGGAGTGAAGGTGTAGATTTACTGAACTATTGTCCTAAGGTTGGTAAGAAGGAAAGGAACAATCATATAACAGAAGATACTGATAATCAACTCAATATACATCCCACACTTAAACCAATCAACTTAATATATGAAATTAGTTCCCTGTTTAAATTACCTGAAATTGTTAATCAAAAAGTATATGTTCCATTTAGTGGGAGTGGGAGTGAAGTATGTGGATTAATTAAAGCTGGTTATAATACAGATAATATCTATGGTTGTGAATTGAATAAAGACTATTATGATATAGGACAAAAAAGAATTAAATGGTATGGAGATAAAAAAAATAAATAATGATATGGAAAAAATAAATAATGATATGGAAAAAATAAATAAAGAAGAATTATTATATCTATATAATAATTCAAGTATTCATCAAACTTATATAAATTACTTTATTAGAAAGATAATTGAATTGAAAGATGATAATGATGTAGAAGATGAAGAATTTAATAAATTTGTAAAGAATTGTGTTATTTATGGATATGATAATCAACTACCTTATTATTTTGATTGTATAAGATATATCTATATAGACACAGAATCAAATAAAAATAATTCAATTGAAAAACAAGAACTTGTGATACAAATAGCTCTATCACATAGAATACCTGATCCTTTTATTGCTGGTATAAGAATAGGTAAATTGCTCACATTAGAAGAAATAAAGAATTTGGAATTGTTGTATATTGATAATGTGGTTAAACCATATTTAAAAATAATAAATGATAGATATAAGTATGTTAAGAATATCACCTAAATTATGATATAGGACAAAAAAGAATTAAATGGTATGGAGACAATGTGTAAGGAAGATTATTTCAAACATATAAAAAAGTATTTTACAGAAAAAACTTTAATAGATGTTGGGTTAAATTATAAATATATTGAATATGTAAATGATATAAAAAAATATAGGATAAAAAAGAATTAAACATTTTGAAGATAGAAATAGAATATGATAAAAAGAAAAAGAAAAGAAATTGTGATAAACACTTTAAGAAATTTTTACAACAATTAAAAATAAATTCAAAGTATGAAAATCAGTCCAAAGTTGATAAGTGTTGAATTGAATAGGGTTGGAACTAATGATACTTACAATTACAAAAATGGTCCAAAGGGTAATAGTTTTAGTGTAGGTGAAAAACCAGATGGAAAAAGATTAGAACCAGTTAAGATAAATCCAGAAGGTAGATTTCCCACCCAGTTATTTACGAATATAAAAAATGATAGATATAAGTATGTTAAGAATATCTCCTAAATTGATAAGTGTTGAATTGAATAGGGTTGGAACTAATGATATATTAAAAAGAAATATACCAGTGGTCCAAAACCCAACTATGTGGGGAACAAGGGATATAAGTAATTGGACTAATGAAGTTGGTAGATTTCCCACCCAGTTATTTACGAATATAAAAAATGATAGATATAAGTATGTTAAGAATATCACCTAAATTGATTAGTGTTGAATTGAATAGGGTTGGAACTGAACTAATTGGAGATACTTGTATAAGAAAAGAATTTACTGGTAATGATAATATATATGGTGGTGGTAAAGGGTATGGAGGGAAACAAGGATATATAAAGAATGGTAGATTTCCAACTCAACTCTTCACCAATATAAAAAATGATAGATATAAGTATGTTAAGAATATCACCTAAACTACTAAACATAAATGGGAATAGGATTGGAGATTATGAAGAGAAGAGAATAATCAATGATACTATAAAAAGTGATCAGGTTAAAAACTTTATCAGTTGTGAAAAACTAATACCAAGTTATATGACTGGCAGATTTCCAACTCAACTCTTCACTAACATAAAAAATGATAGATATAAGTATGTTAAGAATATCACCTAAGTTAAAAGAATTAACATTTAAACCATCTTTAATACAATATGAAGCATGGAAATTGTTATTTGATACTACTACTACACAGATACTCTTTGGTGGTTCAGTAAGGAGTGGTAAATCATACTTAGCCGTTGCCTGGGCGACTATCTATTGTTTAATGTATCCTAACATCGCTGGGGGTTTATGTAGGGAAACTTTAAGTTCTTTGAAGATGACCACAGTAGAAACTTTAATGGAATTTTTTAGATTAAATGATATGAAGGAAGATGTTGATTACAGATTCAATAGAATGGAGAAGACAATATCATTTAATAATGGTAGTAAGTTATTCTTAATTGAATTAACATCAAACCCAAGTGATCCTAATTTTGAAAGGATTATGAGTTTATCTTTAACCTTTGCTATTGTAGATGAGGTGTCCCAGATTAGTAGAGATGCAATTGAAAAACTAATGACCAGATTATCCCATATGTTAAAAGAATATCAACTAATACCTAAATTGTTATTAGTATCTAATCCTTCAAAGGGTTGGTTATATACAGATTACTACAAACCATATACTGAAAACGAATTACCACTTTATAGAAAAATAGTTCTTGCTCTCCCACAAGACAATCCATATTTAGATAAAAGTTATATTGATGGATTGGAACAAACTTTAACCAGTGTGAATAAATCCAGATTGTTATATGGCAACTGGGATTATGACGATGATGATCTTGCTCTGTTTAGTTATGATGAATTACTACAAAGTTTTTATAATGATCCTTTACCAGGTGATAAATATATAACTTGTGATGTTGCTAATATTGGTAATGATAAATCTGTAATTGGTTTATGGAGTGGAACAGAGTTACTAAAAATTTTTAGTTATAAGAAAAATGACACTACACAATTAGTGAATATAATTAAAGATAAAATAAAACTATATAGAGTGCCTATTAAAAATGTGTTGATTGATGCTGATGGATTAGGTATAGGAGTGGCAGATTACTTAAAGGGGTGTGTTGCTTTTAAAGGTGGTTCATCTGCTTTGAATAAAGAAAATTATATGAATTTAAGATCACAATGTTTTTTTAAGTTGAGTGAATCAATTAATAATATAAAACTACCTGATGGAGAATATCGTGATGTGATCATTCAAGAACTTCAAGCACACCGAATGGCGAATGTAGATAAAATTGGTAAGACAGCGGTGGAAGGTAAAGATAAGGTAAAGAAAACGATTGGAAGAAGTCCAGATTATGCTGATATGATTATGATGAGAATGTATTATGATATACAAAGAAAAAAAGTTAAGACTTATGTTTTGTAGAATATCGCCGAAATTGATTAGTGTTGATTTGAATAGGATTGGTGATTATGTTGAAACAAGAAAACCAACAACAGATACTACCAATTTAATAAGATTGAATGGATCAAAAACAATTATGAATTATTGTAAAAATGGTAGATTTCCAACCCAGTTATTTACCAACAACAAAAAAGAATTGTTTAAGTATGTTAAGAATATCTCCTAAATTGATAAGTGTTGAATTGAATAGGGTTGATTATATTAGTGATGAAGATTTAGAAACATCTTTAAAGGGATTAAAAAGATATATTAAAAATTACAATAGTGATAGTAATTTGATGAGTAGTGATAAAAATAAACAAAAGTTTAAAGGTGGTAGATTTCCAACTCAACTCTTTACGAATATAAAAAATGATAGATATAAGTATGTTAAGTCCATCAGTTTGGATAAGTGATAATTATTTTATATTAAAGGAAAAATTGGAATTGATAAAGAATATACCAGAGTGGAGTGATATATTCCACGAGGTGTTGATTCAATTTTTAATGATGGATACTAAAAAATCTACAAGATTAATAGATGATGGACAGGCATATAAATATATAATGAGCATGTTTAAGATAAATTGTTTTAGTAAGACCAGTCCTTACAATTGGAAATATAATAAGATCACATTTGATAAAAACTTCAATATGGATAAGATAGATATAACAGATGGAGATGAGTATGATGAAAATTTATGTTTAGCAGATATAGAATTGGCACTTGATAGAATAGATGAGTTTTTTGTATATAAGATTGTTTATATGGACTACTTGGATCGTAAGATACAGACACCAGGGTATAGTTTTAAGAAAATTGGTATGGAGAGTGAAATACCGAAACCAACTATCATTGCTAAATTTAGTGAATTGAAGGAACAGATTAAAAAAATAATAGATGAGATATGAAAAGAAGATTAATAAAAGAAACAAAATACTTTACTATAATTGAAGAAACAGAAGGTTTTTGGTATAAGGCATTAGATTCCAAAATAAAAGTTGAAATCACAAATAAAAATTATAAAGATATAATTTTAGATGCGTTGGATAATGATCTTACCCTTGGACCAGAAATACTGATGAGAATTTTGTTAGTAAAAAAATAATAGATGAGATATGAAAAAAGTAGATATGATTAAAAATTTACTTGATGAGGGTTTTGATACACCTGATTTAAAATGGCAAGACTTTATGAAATATTATAAAGAAAAAATGGAATTAGTAAAAGATAGAAACTCTTTAATAATTGAAAAGACTAATCAAAAGAATACAGATGAACTACTTGAAAGAAAAATTGAGAGGGAACCAGATTTAAGGACACCACTTCAAAAGAAACGTGAAGAATTATTTCCACTGATAGTAGATCTTATGAATAGATTAAAGGGTAAATCAAAAGCATCACCTGGTGAATTAAATGAACTGATGAATTTATATAACCAGTTTTATTTAAGACACGATGCGGCTGGATGTGGTGCTTGTATAAGTAAAGCATATACAACCTTTAAGAAAATTTGTAAAGGGAGGATGTAATGAAAACAATTTTTAATGTGATAGGTGAATTGGAATTACCAGATGTATCACCATTTTATAAACTACCTGATTGGTATATAGAAGGATATGTTTATCATATGTTTTTATGGCAATCTCAAAAATGGAATTATGATGTGGTTGAATATAAATATGAATTAAAAGATTTACAAATTAAACATATAATTACTATTAAGAAAAAGGATCCAAAGTAAAAACATAAAAAATTATATATATAAGAGATGATAAGAATAACTATAAATGATAAAACATATAAAGTTCCTAATGAATTTAGTGAATTGACTATTGAAAAGTTCCAAGAATTATCAAAGGTGGAAGATGTTGATAAAGGAAATGTGTTAGAATATATACATATATTATCTGGTATAGATAAAGATATTCTAAAACATATAAAACTAGAAGATGTGAAAAAGATCACTGAAAAATTACTAACCTTCTTTAAACAAGGTGATTACAAATTGGTAGATGCCGTAGAAATTAAAAAACGTATATATGTTTTTGATGATGATCTATATAATATGACATTTGAAATGTTTATAGATTTAGATGAACTGACCAAGGATCAAGATAATATAATAGATAATCTACATTTGATAATGGCTATTCTATATAGGGAGAAAAAGAAACAAAAGATATACAGGAAAAAATTATATACAGATAAGTATGATAGTAAAACAATTAAAGATAGGGCAGAGTTCTTTTCAACTAATCTTATGATGGATAAAGTATTGGGAGCGTTGTTTTTTTTTATCAATTTAAGAACGATTTATATACAAAATATAGTGGGCTCTTTGGATCAGGAACAGATGAACCAGTTGAAGACGACGAATACGAAGACACAGGACCAGAAAAATACTATAAAAAGTGGGGTTGGTTCTTAATACTTTATAATATAAGTGATGGAGATATAACAAAGATAGAATATATAGGTAAGAAGCCGATACTTGAAATTTTGAATTGGTTGGCTTTAACAAAAGAAAAACAGATATATGAAAAGTAAATTAGAAATTGAATTTGAGGCAATGATTAAACTAATTGAATATGGGTTTGAAGGAGTTGCTGAAATTTTATATGAACTAAAAAATAAGGAATAAGATGGCAGATGATATAGTATTAAAAGTAGATGTTGATACAGGGGACGCAGATAAAGAATTAAAAGATTTAAATAAAAATCTTGATAAGACAGGTAAGAATGCTAAAACAGTTGGTAAGGAAGCCAAGGGTGGTTTTAGTGGTATGATTAAAGGAGTTAAGGGTGTTGGTATGGCATTAAAGACGGCAGGTATAGGGATATTCTTGGCAGCACTTGCTGGGTTGTTCGCACTGCTTAAAGAGAATCAGGCTGTAATGGACTTCTTCAATAAGGCAACGAGAACTATGGGTATATTGTTTAGTAAATTAACTGATGCTCTTATTCCAGTTAAAGATGCTTTGATGAGTGCATTTGAAGATCCTAAACAAGCAGTTATAGATTTGTGGGAAGTGATTAAAGAAAATATGGTTAATCGTGTTACAGGTATGATTGACTTTTTCAAACAGAGTTTTAGTGGGTTGATAAATACAATACAAGGATCAGCCCTTGCAATTAAGGGAATTTTTAGTGATGAAGCGAAAGAAAAGAGTAAAGAGTTTTTCGCAGCAGCAAAGAAGGACGCATTGGCAGCAGGGGAAAGTTTCTTACAGATGAGCACAGGTATAGATGACTTACCAAATAAATTAAAAAAGGGGTTTGAAGCATTAAAAGAGGTGGTTACAGATGCAGTTGATGGAGCAGATAAATATGTTAAGAAACAAAATGAACTATTATTAGCGGAAGCACAATTGACTAAATTTATTGCTGGTAATAGATTGGAGTTGGAAAAACTTAAAACTACTCGTGAAGATGAAACAAAATCTATTGAGGAACGAATATCGGCAAGTGATGAAATGATGGTTTTAATTAAGGAGGAGGAAGATAGAGCGATTAAATTACAAGAGGAAAAGATTGCTTTAATGAAACTTGATAAAGATCAAACACAAACTACTATTGAAGATTTAGCAGAGATTGCCAAGGCAGAGGCAGCACTTGATGATTTAAGAACAAAGGCAGTGGTTAGTAATCTTGAAAATTTAAAATTTGCGAATACATTAAGGAAACAAGAATCAGATGCATCAAAGTTAGCAAAGGATACTGAAATTGAAAGGATGAAAGAGTTTAGAGATAGAAAGAAAGGACTTGAAGATGAGTGGAAGTTAGAAGATTCTGAAACAGATGCCGAATATTATGAAAATTTACAAGAATTAGAATTAGAAAGATATGAAACCGAATTAGAAAATGATTTATTAAAACAGGAAGAAAAGGAATTTCTATTAAAAGAGCATTTAAGAAATAAGCAAGATATTCAAGATGAAGCAGATAAGATAGCGGCAGATCAAGCAAGAGCAAAATTAAAATTTGAGCAGGGTATTGAAAATAGTAAATTAGATATAGCCAAGCAAGGATTACAACTTATTCAATCAATAGCAGCAGAAGGTAGTGATATACAAAAGGCAGCATTGGTTGCTGAAAAGGCAATTGCCATAGCACAAATTATTAAGAATACTATGGTTGCGAATTCATTAGCATTGACCGCTCCTCCTTTGGGGTTAGGTCCAATAGCAGGACAAGCGTTAGTTGGTATAAACATAGCATCAGCCGCTGTTGGAGTTGCAACTGTTTTAGCACAGACAGCGATGGCATTGGGAGCATTTGAAAAAGGTGGAGTATTAGTAGGACCATCACATGCACAAGGTGGAATAATTACTCCATTTGGAGAACTTGAAGGTGGTGAAGGTGTAATTAATAATATGAGTATGGCAACTCCATCGTTAAGAAATTTGGCATCAGCAGCCAATACAGGTGGTGGTGGAAATGATTTTTCTACTGGTGATGGATCAATTAAGTTAAGTGCTGAAAGTATTAGTATGATTGTAAATGGAATAAATGATAAAAAAGTGATCGTGAGTGAAACAGATATAACATCTACACAAGAAAGAGTATCTGTAATTGAAGCAGAAGCAGTTTTATAAACTTTGGAACAAAAGGGTAATGTTCCCTGGAATAAGGGAAATAAAAAATAAATTATAACTAATATGAAAAAAGAAGAATTAGAATATATAAAAGGGATTAAAGAACAAAGAGATTTAATGTTTGAAGAAGGAATAACAAGTGATCATCTGTTGATGATGATTTTGAAAAGATTAGACACAATAGTATATGTCCAAGAATTAGATTATCAAAACAAAAACTTTTCAAAAAAGTGGTATAAGTTTTGGAAATAAAAAATAAATTGATAAAATGAAAAAACAACTTAAAGAAATTGATAAAAGATGAACTTAAAAAATTGATAAAAGAGAATAGGGTTTTAGATGAAAAGTTTAGATATACGAAAGAGTGGATTGAACTTTATAAAGAATATAAAAAACAAATTGATAAAGATGAAAAAGGAACTTAAAGAAATTGAATTGATAGTTGATGGAGATGAAGATTTTTTAACAGCGATGGGGTTTGTAGATTACCCCGCTATTGAAAAACAATTAGTATATTTTGGTGATGATAGAACCAATTTTACTTTTGGTAAGGAAATTGAAGAGCAAGGGATCATAGTTAGTCCAGCACTGATTGCTGATAAAAGAATTTTTAGATTTGATCCTGAAACTAATGAAGAATATTATGTTTATTTTAGTGAGGATACAATAAGACAATTAAGTCAAGGGTTTTTAATGAGTGAGAACTTTAAGAATAATACTGAACAACATGAAAAACAAATTGAAGGTGTCCATCTTATATATTCTTGGATCGTTGAAAACCAAGATGACCAACTGATGACCAAATATGGTTTTAAAGATATACCGAATGGATCATGGGCCGTAGCATATAAGATAGAAAATGAGGACATCAAAGCCAAGATTAAAAGTGGTGAGATAGGTGGCATATCAATTGAAGCATTCTTAACAGAGAAGTATGATAAACATTTTAGTAGAGATGAACAAAAGATAGAACAAATTAAAGATTTACTAAATAGTCTTTAATTTGTATTCCTTTACTTTTTGTATAGCATCTTCTTTTTTCTTAAACCAACCAAGATGGATATGTTTTCCTTTAATAAATAATTGTGAGTGGTAATATATATTTGATTTTCCAGTATATTTATCATTTTTAAAATTTTCTTTATGTTTTTTTACTTCATCTTTTGTATGATAAATTCCAAGATATATTAATCTTCCTTTAAAAGAAAACTGGCATCTATATTTTCTTGGATTATCTTTTATTGGTTTTTTATTTTTATATATTTTTGGTGGTTTAGTTTTTTTTCTTTTATTTTGATTTTGAGTTCCTGTAAGCAATTGTAAATTAGTGATGTTATTATTAAGTGGGTTATTATCAATATGATCTATTTGTAATTTACTCATATCTCTTTTATCTCCTTTTTTTACGGTGCCTATATCAGTTCTTTTTCTATCTCCAAAGTGATCCCATACTAATTGATGGATTAAATGTGTTTTTTTATTTAATCCAACCACATAATAACCTCTAAGGGATTTAGATTTTTTCATAACATACCCACCCAAATGTATTTTGAAACTCCTCACATCACCAAAATTACTAACTTGGTAATCTTCATTTACCCATTTCCATTGATTTTCCATACAACTATATATATAAAACTTTTCAATATGTTTATTTTTTTTATGTCAAATTCGACTTTTTTATATATATGAGTAGAAAAAAAAACAATCTTTAATATGGAACAAAAAAACTATTCAAGCATTTTAGACAAGATAAGAACTATCTTGGGTATGGAAAGTGTTGTTGAATTAGATGAAGTAGTTGAACCAGTGCCAGTTGAAACTGAATTAGAACCAGTTGATACTAAATTAGCAGAAGCAACATTAGAAGATGGAACTATTATATATTATGATGGTGAAATGCTTGGTGTAGAAATTGCTGTTTATACTGATGAGATTATGGAGGTTGTTGTTATTGATGGGGACTATGTTTTAGAAAATGGAGATACTTTTAGTATCGTAAATGGTGTAATTAGTGAGTATATACCAATAGTGGTAGAGGAAACTGAACCAGAACCAGAAGAAGAAGCATTAGAGGAAATTAATTTTGAGGAAAAATATAATGATCTTATGATCGTTGTAGATGAATTGAAACAACAATTAGAAAAATTTAACAAACAGGAAATTGAATTAAAGGCTGAAATCGAAAAGATGTCAGCAGAGCCAGAGGTGGAAAGTATAGCACAGGCACCACAGGCGACTATTGAATTAACCGCAATTGAAAAAAGATTAGCGGCTCTTGACGCAATTAGAAAGTTAGGACAAAAATAAAATAAAAAAAATGAGTTTTAGTAAAAAATATGATTTCGCTTTTGATGTTTCAACATTGAGCGATTATACAAACGAGAATACAGGTTTGGTGGCTAAGGCATTATATTCAGCACCAACAATTGGTTCAGGTATAGAAATTATACCAGGACAAAAAGGTGATGTGAAACTTAATGTATTAGATCATGATATTTATCTTCAAACGGCAGCTTGCGGTTGGACGGTAAGTGGTAATACAAATTTGGAACAAGTAAGCGTTTCTGTATGTAGTGTAGATTATAAAGAGGCACTATGTCCTAAAACACTTGAACCTAAATGGTATGGTCAGTTAATGGCACAGGGTTCAAACCCAGAAACATTCCCATTCGCACAATTTGTAGTAGAAAATAAGATGCAGGCTTTAACAAGTCAAATGGATTATATGTTCTGGCAAGCAGATTCAACCGTAGGAACAGGTGTTCTTACTTTATGTGATGGTATAGGTTCATTCTTATCAGGAGCAACTGGTGATGTTTATACAGCAGCAGCAAGTGGAACTTCAACAGCATCAACAATCAACACACAGATTTTGGCGATGATTGATAATGTAGATGAAAGAGCATATACTACAAATGATTTAACACTTTATATGAGTGTTGCTAAATTTAAATTATACGTTCAGTATTTAATAAGTGCAAATTTATATAATTATGCACAAAGTGAAAATGGTAAAACATTAGAAACAACTATTCCAGGACATAACATCAAGGTGATGGGTGTTGGTGGATTAAGAGGTGTTGAATTTATGTATCTTACACCTGCTTCAAATATGGTATTTGTAAATGATGGCATTAGTGATGGTGATTTAGATATGTGGTATTCAAAAGATAATGTTGAATTAAGATTACTTGGATCATTCAAATTTGGTGTTGGAGTTTATTTCAATGACTTAATGGTTCATAACAACGAAAATCTACAATAAGATAAGGGAATTAAAAAATGAGAGTGAGGAGTTTAACTCCTCCTCTTAATAAAAAAAAAGAAAATTAAAATGGGATGTATAACAATAGCAGGATACAGTAAAGGTTGTGACGCAAGTTACGGCGGTATTAAGAAAGTAGCTATTTATGAAAAAGCAGGCCTTGATATAACAGATATGACAGTAGTGAGTGGTGAGATTACAACAATCGACATCAATTCTGGATATACTGGATATTCTTATGATTTCCTTAAAGACAATAGTAATTGGACTGAACCAATTGTAGGTGATGGTATAGTATCATCAGTTCATTGGACACCGAATGTGAATTTGGTTTTTAGAAAAATGAGTAACACTTTAAGAAACGAAATCGTGGAATTAACAAAAGGTGAAGTAGTGATTTTCATAAAAGATAGAAATGATATAATCTGGGCATTGGGAACAGATAGAGGTATGCAGATGGTGGCTTCTACTGGTGGTCAATCAGGATCAGTATTAGAGGAATTAAATGGTGAAACCCTTTTATTCACAGGTGCTGAAAGTTACAAGACCTATACAATGGCAACAGATGCGAACGCAGTAATAACAGCATTACTGACTTAAAAGAAGCATATTAGTATTATTTATTTAGAACCTCTTATAGAAATATAAGGGGTTTTTTCTATTAATAATTTGTAGTAATAACTAAAATTATTATGATTATTGGAAGTATTGAAAAAATTAAAATTCCTGTTATTCTTTTTATTGTGTTCATAGTGTTTTTTATTTTAAATATACTACACTTTTATCAAAATACCAAATTTTCATTTACAAAATCAACTTTTTTATATATATAGATAAGTAAGATGGAACTCGGCGAAAGTCGGCATCAAACTAAAAAAAACTAAAAGATAGATGAGTTTAAGATTTTTATATAATGATACAACTGGAACAACTTTTAATTTAATCATACTTGGTATAACTACAATTGGGGACACATACTATATGGATTTTGAAAATGAATTAACTGATGTATCAACAGGAATAACTTTAACAGACACAAGTTCCTACCCAGATACATATTCCACTTTTGAAATAATGATAAGTGGATTGACTTTAAGTGAAGGGTGGTATAGATATAGAATTTATACTGATGATACTAAAACAGATTTACTAAAATACGGACAATGTTATTGTTATGATACAGAAGGTAAAGTAGAGAATAGTCCTGATGATGTATCTTATACTGAAACTAAAAATAAATATGTATATAAAAAATAAAATAATAAAATGGAATTAAGTTTGAAAACTGAAAAAAATGACGGAAGATTTTTATTTAGTGCTTTATCGTATCAAGATGATATAGTCCTACCAACTTTTAATGATGCGAGACATCTTGATTGGGTAAAATATGGTGATGATAATATGTTTCCTCACGAATTATTAACCTTATTCAACAAAAGTGGAATACACAATGCTATTATAGAAAGTAAAACTCGTATGATGAGTGGTGATGGTATAGTTCAAGATAAAACAGAAGGGTTTAGTGATAAGACACAAATGTTTATTGATAAAGCAAATCCTTATGAAAGTATGGATCAGGTTTATGGTAAATGTGCCATGGATTTTGAATTATATGGACTGGCTTATATAGAGGTTCTATGGGGAAAAGGTAAAAAACAGATTGCTGAATTACACCACATAGACGCAACTAAAATTAGATGGAGTAAATTAAATGATAAGAATAGAATAGATACATTCTATTATAGTCGTGATTGGAGTAATTATAGAAAAGAACAATATGTTCCAATTGAAATACCAGTTTTTAATGACGAAAAAAGAGAAGCAAGACAGATTATACCAATTGTAAGATATACACCTGGTTTAGACTATTATGCGTTTCCTGATTATATAGCATCTACAAAGTGGATTGCTATTGATACAGAAATTGCCAATTTCCATTTTAATAATCTTAAAAATGGTATGACACCATCTATATTCTTTGGGTTCCCAGTAGGAGATACTACAAATGAGGAACGTGAGGTGATTGATGAAAAGATAAGAGAAAAATATGCTGGAACAAATAACGCTTCAAAATTTATCTTGGCTTTTTATGATGCGGAGGGTGATAAGAAACCAGAGGTTACAATATTAGAAAGCCCGAATGCTGATAAGATGTATGACATCTTAAATAAAACCACACTACAACAAATCTTAGTGGGGCACAAGGTAGTAAATGAAAATTTAGTAGGTATATCAACACCAGGTAAATTAGGTTCATCTAACGAGGTTTTACAAAATTACGAATTATATTTTAATACTGTAGTTCAACCCGAACAACAAAAAGTGTTGGATCAATTTAGAAGAGTTATGTTGATAAATGGTATGAACGATATAAGTATATTAGATAATAAACCATTGAGTATGGAATTTAGTGAAAGTATAATGGCACAAATATTAACTCGTGATGAAATGAGAGATGTAATAGGTTATGAACCAGGTGCTGTTGAAGAAAAAGTAGATGAAGAGGTTTTAGAAGAGGATATAACTGAAAGTGATGATGAAATTTTGATTAATAAGGTTAAGTTTAAGAAGATATTTGCTGGTGTTAGGACAATTGATAAGGGTAATGCTGGAACAAAAGTAGGTGAAGCGAATTTAGATGATACTTATATGTGGCGAACTACCACAAGTGATCCTTCTTGTAAAAGTTACGAGATACATCCAATGGACTTGGCAAAAATTCTACAATGGAAAAACAAGGACACAATGGCACAAGAGGTTTTAGAAGAGGATATAACTGAAAGTGATGATGAAATTGTGGTTAATAAGGTTAAGTTTAAGAAGATATTTGCTGGTGTTAGGACAATTGATAAGGGTAATGCTGGAACAAAAGTAGGTGAAGCGAATTTAGATGATACTTATATGTGGCGAACTACCACAAGTGATAATTGTCCTTCTTGTAAAAGTTACAATGGAAAAACAAGGACACTTGAAAACTGGTTAAAATGGGCAATCCCAGGACAAAGATCAGGAACAAATTTTGGTAGTGATAAGACATACATAAGTCCATTTACAAAACAAGATGGAGGAGTTCCATATGGAACTTTTTGTGAAGAAGATTGTCATTGTAAATTGGTAAAAGTAGGTAAAGTATAAAAAAAATAAGATATATGAAAGAAATTTGGAAAGATATAGAAGGATATGATGATTACCAGATAAGTAATTGTGGTAGATTGAAAAGTTATAAAGGTAAAACCGAAAGGATACTTAAAGAGAGTATTAGTCGTGGTTATATTATGTATTCAATTTGGAAGGACAATAAAATGAAAAATCTTAAATCACACATTTTAGTTTGGGAACATTTTGGTTCAAGTGAAAGATGTGATTTACATATAGATCATATAGATCACAATAAAACCAATAACCATATTGATAATCTACAATTACTATCACCCAGATATAATACAATTAAACATCACAATAGAAAAGGTAATTTATTGGGTTCATCATATAAAAAATCAAATAAAAAATGGCAATCACAGATTTATTCTAATGGTAAGAAAAATTATCTTGGTTTATTTGATACAGAATTAGAAGCACATAATGTATATAAAGATGCATTACAAAAAATAAATATAAAAAGATGAGTGATAGAGTTTTTTTCATTAGTGTAAATGATTTGACTGAATACACAACTATAAATTATGCGGTAGAACCAAGCCTATTAGAGAATAGTATATATGATGGACAAAAAATAGATATAGAAGCGATAGTTGGGACACGATTATATAAGAAATTGGAACAAATGATCACAGGATCAACCGTAAGTGGATACTATAAGGAACTTTTAGATGATTATATCTTTGATACACTGATAAAATCAGCAGAAAAGAGAACTTTACTATGGGTTTATAGTAAGATTAGGAACAAAGGTGTAGTAAATCAAGAGGGAGATACTGATGCAACAGTTGATATAACTATTTTGAATAAGATGAAACAGGAATTAAGTAATGATTTTGAGTATTATGCTAATAAATTAAAGTCTTATTTATGTGAAAATAAAGATAATATAGCAGAATATAAGGATTATAACCCTGATAGTAAGGACTATTATATAAAACCAGACAAAACAGATAGTTATTTTAGTGGTTTATTCTTAAATGATGTTCCAAAGAGGGATTGGAGGAACGAAGCGTGATACTAATTATTTATCTATTAGTGGTTTATGGACTAACTAACATAATAGTCAATGAAAGTATATTTGATAAATTTGTAGATAGTTTTAAGGACTTTCCATTTTTTTATCAATTACTTTCTTGCTCGACTTGTTTATCATTTCATATTGGGTGGCTTTTATATATATTAGTGTCGATAGACATTTCTGGACTTTGGTTTGTTGATTGGTTTTTAGCAGGGTTGATGAGTAGTGGATTTGTAAATATAATAGAACATATAAAAATAAAATTTGGTGAATAATGAGAATAATGGGATTGAGTTTATTACAAATAATTTTATGGGGTGGTTTTTGGTGGTTAATAGTATATTATAGTTTTTGGTGGTCATTAATAATAGTAATAGTAATACCAGCATCTATTTTAATGTATGAATTTACTTGTAAAATTGGATTAAAACAAAGAAGAAATAGAGAATTAAGGGAGTATTTTAGTGGATAAAAAAAATCAAGAATAATGACGAAACAATATAAACAAGTTTTAGATAAATTAGCAGAAATTGCTTTAAGTGGAACAAGTGAGAGCATAGTTGATTCTGTTTATGAAGTAGCGAGTGTGGCAAGATCATACCCATTAACAATAATAGATCCTCTATATAAAAATCACACATATCAAAATGGTATGCTGAACTTAAATGTAGATTTATATTTTGTAGATTTAACTTATCAGGATCGGTTAAATGAACTTGATGTGATAAGTGATATGGTGAGCACCGCAATTCCATATGTAAATTATTTAAGAGATCAAGAGGATACACTTGGTTTTTATTTTAGAAAAGATACAGGATCAGTAATCAACTTTGAAACATTTCATATGAAATGGGTAGATTTTGTAGCAGGTGTAAAACTGACATTAAATATATCTATACCTGATAATGGTGATCTTTGTAAAAATATATTTAATAAATAATGGTTGGAACTAATTGGGTTAGACTTAAAAAGATAATAATGGAATATGGTAAATCTGTATCAGGCGAAATGCGTGATAAATTAATGGATCAAGGACATATTGATACTGATAAATTAAGACAATCCATAAAACCATATACAGAATTTGAAGATGATAGACATTTTCTATATGTAAGTTTTGTTCATTACGGACAATATGCTGATAGATGGTTTAAGAAAGGAACAAGGATATTAGATGTTCCAACATTCGTTCAACCATGGTATGATAATGTAGATAAACTAACTGAACTAATTGAGGAGAGCGCCCGTGATGATATAGCAGATAATATAAGTAGATTTGTTGATGAATATAATAACAGATAAAAAATAAAAATAAGAAATGAGTTTAGGATTGATACAAGAACCAGTAATTTTATCACCAGTGAATAACCCATTACCAATTGTTTTTAGTAGTGGCGATAGTGGAGAAGATGGTTTTAGATATAAAGTGGTTTTACAAAATAATAAAGGAGATGACACGGAGGTATGGATATACCCAGATACAGATTATAGTAATTATTGTATCTTTGATTTTAGTATGTTAATGAGTGATGTAATTACCGACGATAAAGATAATTGGAATACAAGTGGATATACAGAAAGTTATAATAGTTGGGCATCTTACAATTATGATATAACAGAATATATTGGAACCACCAGTGGAGATACTTATTCATCAGGCACCTTTTATGTGTTTAGAGGGGTCAAGCAATATGGGAAGAATTGGACTTCAAGTGATTATATACCTCGTGTAGGGGTCACCGCAGAATTTTTATCAAATAAAATATACTATAAATATAAAACAGATGAGTATGCTACAATAAATACTTTTTACGGAGCATATGATGTATCATCAGCATTTAATAAAGTAATTATAGATTTAACTGATGGTGATATATTTAAGAGATACTATTATGAAAACCAATTAACAGGGGGACATATAAGATCAATTTATACATTACCAATAGGACCAGCAAATTTGAACCTTATGAGTAATGGTGGGTTAATAATATATAGTGGGGCAACATTAACACCGGTAGTTGGAGATTTAATAGACACAACATCATCATACTATAATGTTCATCTACAATATGATAGTGATATAGTAAGTGAAACAATAAAAGTAAATGTAGATCAGAATTGTTACAAACACGATGGAATCCAATTTTTATATCTTGGAGAACTATCTACTTATGAAACTTTTTCAGCAAGGATGGCTGATATAAAAGGTTTTTCAACTAAAAGATCAGAGGTCAAGAAAAACTATAATAATTACAATGGAACTAATTATGGATACTATCTTGGTGATAGAGGTAGAGATGTAGTTAATTTAACGACACAAGAGGAACACGAAGCATATACAGACTGGATTAAAGATGACGAATCAACTGATTTAATGGAACTTTTTAATAGTCCAGATGTTTATATCATTAAAGATGATGGAATATACCCGATCATAATAACTACAAAATCATACGAACAAAAGACAATTAGAAATAATAGATTATTTAATTATAAAATAGGTTTTGAAATGGCCTATGAAAAATTAAGTAATATATAAATGTATTGGTGTGTTTGAAGATGAATATGAAGCACATTTAGCATACGAAAAACAATTAGATAAATATGGATTACTCAATTGAGATTTTGGTTAAAGGAGTTGGTAAATTAGATATACAAACAAAAGATAGTGATGACTTTGGTATTCCTTTAACTTTTAATATAAGTGATATAAAAGATTTTGCTTCAAGAAAAGCCAGTTTTAGTAAAACCATAAAAATACTTGGAACTAAAAATAACAATATAATTTTTGATCAGTTATACGAAATCAAGGGACAGAATTTTGCCTTTGATATGACAGCTAAACACGACTGCGTTTTAATAGTGAATAAAAACCCGGTGATGAATGGATTTTTAGTTCTTAAAAAAATAGAAAAACTTTTAATAGGAAATAAATATCAAGTGGTTTATAATATAGTAATGTTTGATGAAACTAAAAACTTCTTTGAGGAAATTAAAGGTAAAGAATTACAAGATTTAGATTTTAGTAGTGGTTGGACTTATGGTGATATAACTTATGGTGTTGGGGATCACGTATATAATGAAACGACAATAAAGGAAACAGCAGAAAATACTTTTTTAGATGTTTATTGTTATTCTATGGTTGATTATGGATATTATGATGATGAAAAAGTTTTTCCATATAACGATACAATTACAACCAATCTATTATACCCATCAACATACTTAAAACCAGTAGTTGATAAGATTTTTAATGATGCTGGATATTCTTATGAAAGTGATTTTTTAGATGGTAGTTCTCATGGAGGTATATTTAAGCAAATGGTTATGCTTCATAACAATTCAAATGAATATGTTAATTTAAGAATATGTGAATATGTAACTGGTAGTTTTGTTTTTCCATCATCAAATAATAATGGGTTTATACCATTTGGTAGGTTTTATAGCCAATTGATAGGTGGTATATCTACAAGTTATTATGAGGTTGGTGATTTTTATGGTGTGAGTGGATCAAGTGTTGGTATAGAAATACCTTTTGATGGTGATTATGAAATATCTTTAAGATTAGATGTGGGTGATGATGAAGGTGGATTATATGAGTGGCCTTATGGTTTAACTTGTGCTATTGATACTACTTATCATCTTGGAGTAAAATATAGTGATGGAGGCGGTGATACACTACAAACTTGGGACAGCACTTTTTTCAGGGATTATGTAGGTGATGACGAAGCAGTTGGTTGGTTTTGGGAAGGTATTGCTGATACTGGAAATACAGCAGATCTTAAACAAGGTGATATATTATATATGTTTGTTAATGGTGGAACTTATGGTATGGAATATGAACCACCAGCGGATCCTTGTATATCACAACAGGTTTCTGTAACTTTTGATGGTGCTTCAATTGAAGGTGTGTTAGTAAGAGAATTAGATGAAACTTTAAGTGGAACAACAGACGGACCTTTAATTACAATAGACCATATATTACCGAATATGAACCAAGATGATCTTTTAAGAAATTTAATTAAAATGTTTAATCTTTATATTTACACCGAAGATGATCCAAAAAAACTTTATATTGAACCCCGTGATGATTTTTACAAAAAAGGAACATTAGTTAATTGGGATAGAAAAGTAGATTACAATAAAAACATAATAATAAAAACACTTAATAATGATATAGCAAATGAAATTAGATTTGAATATAGTTTAGGTGAAGATTTTTATTCACAAAAATACTTTAATGAGTGGTATGAAACATATGGAACAAAAGTTTTAGAACAAAATAATCCATACTTAAAAGAAAATAAAAGTATTAAATTAGATATACAAAGTTATACTATGTTTAATGAAGATGATGATGAAACAATGCCAAGATTATATGAAAAGGATAATAGCCAACATACTATCTTTGATGATAGAATAGAATTTGAACCGATGATTGCTTTTGAAACAATTGTAGAAAAATCTGGATTGGGATTTAAGGTCGGTAATTTAGAATATGATGCTTATGGAACAACATATAGAAATGCAGGTATAAATAAATTGAAATTTGCTTCACATGCTGGTTTATTTGGTGGTTGGAGTTTTGATTTAAATTATGAAACAACTGGTGAAACTTTTTCTTTTACTGGTTATGATAATACAAGAGGTTTATATAAAATATTCTGGGAAAATTATATGAACGATTTGATTGATGATGATGCCAGAATAGTAGAGTTATATTGTAATTTTGATTTAGCAGATATATTGAAACTTAATTTTAAGAATATAATTTTTATAGATGGTCAAAATTATTATCTACAAAAACTTGAATATGACCCAAGTAAGAAATCTTCAAGTAAAGTAACCCTTCTTAAAGTGATGGATCCAATTGGAGAAGGATCATTTGATAGTTGTTTTTTACTTAAAAATGATAGTGGAGATTATGTTTTAACAGATGATACAGATAGTAAGATAATAATTTGTTAATTTTTATATATATAAGAGAAAGAAAAAAGAAATGATATAAACAATGGATAGTAGGATACGAAATTTGAATTATGAAGGAGCACCAACAGGGACAACTTTATTTATAGTTGATGACGCGAGTTATACCAATGCTGAATATACAACTTTAACAGATGTAAAGGATTATATATTAGATGGATATAGTAGTGATAATACTTTTACAACAGGACAAACATTTGATACAAATACAGGTATATTAAATAATTATAGAAATGATGGAGGAATATACTTTGTAGATTTAGATGGTAGATATGCTTTAAGTGGATCAACAGGAACTAGTGGAACATCTGGAGTAGATGGAGCATCTGGTTCAACAGGAGCATCAGGCACAGACGGCACAAGTGGAACATCAGGAACAGACGGAGTATCAGGAACAAGTGGAACAGATGGACAAGATGGTTCAGTAGGAAATACAGGAACATCAGGAACATCAGGAACAGACGGAGTATCAGGAACTTCGGGAGTAAATGGAACAGACGGCACAAGTGGAACATCAGGAACAAGTGGAACATCAGGAACAGACGGAGTATCAGGAACAAGTGGAACATCAGGAACAGACGGAGTATCAGGAACATCAGGAACAGATGGACCACAAGGACCAGCAGGTGGAACATCAGGAACTAGTGGTGTATCAGGAACATCAGGAACTAGTGGTGATGATGGAGGACAGGGTCCAGCAGGTAATGATGGAACAAGTGGAACAGATGGAACATCAGGTAGTTCAGGCACAAATGGAACAAGTGGAACATCAGGCACAGACGGAACAAGTGGAACATCAGGAACAGACGGAGGATCAGGTAGTTCAGGAACAGACGGAACAGATGGTGCTTTAACTGGAATTACTACTGATAGTAATTTTTATTACTTAAATGATGTTTTATACACACCTGAAATTAATTTAACAGGAACGACTGAATTTACATCTCACCCATCAAATTATTATGGATTGTTTATAGATCAAGAAAATGGTGATGTTTATGCCAATAGTGGAGGAACAGGTGAAACAGGCACATCAGGAACTTCAGGAACAGATGGCACATCAGGAACAGATGGGTTAGATGGAAATGGAACTGCTGGCACAAGTGGAACAGATGGGCAAGATGGAACATCAGGCACTTCAGGAGTAAATGGCGGAACAGGAACATCAGGCACAGACGGATTAACCGGTTCTACTTTTGATGTAGATTTATATTTTACAAATGATATACTTTATAGTCCTTTCTTAACTTTAACAGGAACCACAGGAGCAACGGATCACACTAACTTCAATAACTTATATATCGATACAGATAGTGGAGTTGTTTTTAGTAATACAGGATCAACTGACGGAACATCAGGAACAGACGGAGTAGCAGGAACAAGTGGAGTAGCAGGAACATCAGGAACAAGTGGTGATGATGGTTTATCAGGAACAAGTGGGACAGATGGACAAGATGGTTCAGTAGGAAATACAGGAACTTCAGGGACAGACGGAGTAGCAGGAACAAGTGGGACAGATGGACAAGATGGTTCAGTAGGAAATACAGGAACAAGTGGAACATCAGGAACAGACGGAGTATCAGGAACAAGTGGAACAGATGGACAAGATGGTTCAGTAGGAAATACAGGAACAAGTGGAACATCAGGGACAGACGGTCAAGATGGTAGTGTAGGTGCTTCTGGAACTTCAGGAACTAGTGGTGATGATGGCACATCAGGAACAGACGGCCAAGATGGTTCAATAGGAGTAACAGGAACTAGTGGCACAAGTGGAACAGATGGACAAGACGCATCAGGAACATCAGGAACCAGTGGTAATGATTATGATAGTTGGACTTACAGGGCAATAAATAGTGGTGGGTTTGAAATAAATTCAAGCACCATAACAGCAGGTGATACAGCCAGTATTAAAGAAGGTGATAATATAACTTTAACTTGGTTAGATGATATGATAATTGTTAGTGCCGATAGTGGAGCAACAGGCACATCAGGCACAGATGGAACTTCTGGTGATGATGGAACTTCAGGAACAGATGGAGTAGATGGTAGTGTAGGTGCTTCTGGAACTTCAGGAACTAGTGGTGATGATGGCACATCAGGGACAGACGGTCAAGATGGTAGTGTAGGTGCTTCTGGAACTTCAGGAACATCAGGAACAGACGGTCAAGATGGTAGTGTAGGTGCAACAGGAACATCAGGAACATCAGGAGATGATGGAACATCAGGAACAGATGGAGTAGATGCTTCAGGAACATCAGGAACTAGTGGTGATGACGGAACATCAGGAACAGATGGAGTAGATGCTTCAGGAACATCAGGAACCAGTGGTGAAGATTATGATGGGTGGAATTATAGAGCAGTAAATAGTTCAGGATTAGAAATAGGACATAGTATAATTACTTCAAATGATTATGCCAGTATCAAAGAGGGGACAAATGTTACTTTAACTTGGTTGGATGATTTAATAACTATTAATGCTGGTGCCGGAACATCAGGGACTAGTGGTGTAAATGGATCAACAGGATCAATAGGCCCAACAGGTCCAACAGGTCCAACAGGTCCAACAGGACCAAGTGGAACATCAGGAACAAGTGGTGATGACGGCACATCAGGAACTAGTGGTGATGATGGAACATCAGGCACAGATGGAGATGATTATAGTAGTTGGACTTATAGAGCATTAAATAGTTCAGGGATTGAAATAGGATCAAGTGATATAACAGCAGGAGACACAGCCAGTATCAAGGAGGGCGATAATATAACTTTAACTTGGTTGGATGATTTAATAACTATTAGTGCAGCAGATGGTGCGACTGGAACTTCAGGAACAAGTGGTGATGATGGCACATCAGGAACAGATGGAACATCAGGGACAGATGGCACATCAGGAACTAGTGGTGATGACGGATCAAGTGGAACATCAGGATCAGATGGAGATGGTGTAGTTGAATATATTGGAGTAGGTAGTTATACTTTATCACAATCTTTCGATATAACAGCTGGAACTAAACAAAAAGTTACTATGTTGAGTTCATCAAATAACCATATTGATTATGGTGATTTAGCATATAACAATACTAATGATGGGATCTATGTAGCGAACTCTGGTAATTACAAAGTTCAAGTTAATTTTGATGCTAGGTTTTTAGATCAAAACCCGATGCCAGTTTGGCATTTTAGTATATATGGTGGAACTGGATCAACTGGAACTGCTTTATATCAAAGAAAATATCTTGATAGTGGATCAATTTCAGCATCAGGAACATATAATATGATGATAATTAATAGTAGATGGATTACAAGTGGAAATTATATCTATCTTTATGTAGATGCCGGCTTATCAGGAACAATTAATATAGAAAAAGTAGAATGGTGGGTTGAAAGAGTTTATATTTAAAAACTAACCATTTTATATATATAAGTAAGTTCGCAATCTTTAGATTGTGTTTAACTAAAAAAACAAAAGGAACAAAATGGGATATTATTCAACAACAAAAATATTAAACAACGTATATTCAGGTGAAACTCTTAATGTATATGATTATGGATCAGCAGCAGATGTAATTAACACTGTATATGATCCAGTAAATGCAGCACTTAAAGTAAATCTTATTGGTGGTGGTGGTGGTGCAGGCACAAGTGGAACATCAGGAGTAGATGGAGCATCAGGAGTAGCAGGCACAAGTGGAACATCAGGAGTGGCAGGTGCAGCAGGAACAGATGGAACAACAGGAGCAGCAGGAGCAGCAGGGACAAGTGGAACAGATGGAACAACAGGAGCAGCAGGGACAAGTGGAACAGATGGAACAACAGGAGCAGCAGGAGCAGCAGGGACAAGTGGAACAGATGGAACAACAGGAGCAGCAGGGACAAGTGGAACAGATGGAACAACAGGAGCAGCAGGAGCAGCAGGGACAAGTGGAACAGATGGAACAACAGGAGCAGCAGGGACAAGTGGAACAGATGGAACAACAGGAGCAGCAGGAGCAGCAGGGACAAGTGGAATAGATGGAACAACAGGAGCAGCAGGGACAAGTGGAACAGATGGAGCAGCAGGGACAAGTGGAACAGATGGAGTAGATGGAACTTTAAGTGGTATAACAAGTGATGCTGGATTTACTTATGATACACCAGTTTTAACAATACCGAAACTTTTATTATCAACTGACCCAGGAACGATAGATGGATTACAAATATATAATACAGATGGAGTTTTATATAATGTTTATATTAGTGGTTCAACCTGGACATTAGCATCAGCATAAAAAAAATAAAGATATGAAATGAGTGAAATATATTTTAATACCGAACAACAAAATAAAATACTTTTGAGCATCGTTAGTGGAAATACGATTGTTTTATCAACAGAACTAAACTTCTGGGTTTTAGTAGTTGGTGGAGGAGGGAGTGGTGCTTCTGGTGAATTAAATGCTGCTGGTGATGGTGGTGGTGGTGGCGGTGCTGGTGGATTTATAGAACTAACTGGTTATACTTTTTCAGGTTCAACATCAGTAACAATTGGATCAGGTGGTTCATCAGTAACAGGCAACGATACTTATGGCATCAATGGTGGTAATAGTGTGTTTGATAAACTAACTGCTTTAGGTGGCGGTGGAGGAGCACCTGGACAAACTACTGTGGATACTGCTGGATTAGATGGTGGATGCGGTGGTGGTGCTGGTGGAAATAGTTTATCTGGTGGAACTGGTAGTCAAGGCGGAGATGGTGGAGATTATGATGGCAATAGGACAGGTGCTGGTGGCGGTGGCGCTGGCGCTGATGGAACTCCTGGTTCAACTATTACTGGTGGAAATGGTGGTGCTGGTGGTGTTGGTATATCAACAAGTATATCTGGATCAGCGACTTATTATGCTGGTGGTGGAGGAGGTGGATCACAAGGTCCATTAGACTACGCTGATGGTGGATCAGGCGGACTTGGTGGTGGTGGAAAAGGTAGTGATACGACAATATATAATGGAGCATCAGGAACAACTAACACTGGTGGCGGTGGAGGAGCAGGTGCTTCATCAGTAGCATCAGGTAAAGCAGGGGGTTCAGGTATAGTAATCATTAGATATACAAGTGGAACTAACCTGGCGACAGGTGGAACAATTACAACAGACGGAGGTGATAAGATACACACTTTTACAAGTGATGGAACTTTCGCTTTAATATAAAAATAAGATATAAAATGAGTGATATATATTTTAATAATATAACAAATGAAATACTTTTATTAGTTACAATAGAGATAAAGGTGATAGTTTATATGTTAGACCAATAAGAAAATATATAATTTAAGTGATATTTAAAATAAAATTAAATAATGGGTAATATATATAGCGGAGGC
>Ga0222679_1000134_pt1 | contig 31050 bp, 49 predicted proteins | sample AntAcemetagen939_FD_179843 | JGI IMG/M metagenome (GOLD analysis project Ga0222679, IMG submission 179843) | Saline water microbial communities from Ace Lake, Antarctica - #939 | ecosystem: Environmental > Aquatic > Non-marine Saline and Alkaline > Saline | place: Antarctica: Ace Lake...
CATCGAATAAATTTAATCCTAAAACAGAATCAATGGTGTTAAATCAAAATGGATTGAAAATAAAATTAGTACACGACCCAAAATATGCCGAGGTTGACTATCCTTTGAATTTATGTGGGCATGTTCATAATTCATGGAAAGTAAAAGAAATAACATATTGTAATCGAACTTCATTAATAATAAATGTTGGTTGTTGTGTGTGGGATTATTATCCTGTAAAATTAGATGAATTGTTATCAATTTATCACAAATGGGTAAATGAAAGAAAACAACTCCATTTTTGGCAACCAGCACCAATTATTAAACAATTAAATAAAGGAACATTATGTCAAAACAGAGAAGAGAGATTATTAAATTGATAAATAAAAAGGAAACTTATGAATTCTAAACATAAAATTAAATCGTATGTGATTGATTATTTAAAAAAAGTTGTTCCTAATTTCATAAAGAAAGCAAAGACATTAACATGTCCTAAATGTGGAAAACAAACAGCAAATATTTTTCCTCCCAATTCAAACGAAATATTTTGTTTTGAACCAGACTGTCAAAAAATAGGAAATATTTTTGATATTTGTAGAATGAAAGAATTTGATAATAATAAAGATGTTTCAAATGATGATATTGCGAAACATTTAATTGATATGTTCGATATTAAAACAGATGGTCATATAAATATACTATTAGAAAAATACGCAGATTTGAAATGGGATTTAGTTCCCGTCGCTGCTAATGATAAAAAGTCGAACATTGAAAAGAATTGGCAGAATAAATCTCATAAAAATATTCAAGAATGGCAAGAATGGTTAAACTCTGATTTAAATATTGGAGTTAAATGCGGTAAAATGAGTAATATATTATGTATTGATTTAGATTTGGTTCCTTCAAAATTAAAGAAAAAGATATATTCAGGAAAAGGTAGTGATAAAGATATTCAAGAAGCTAAAGATATTAAAGAAAAACAATTAGTTATTATTAAAGAATCAGGAATTTTAGATTTCACTACGCTTCAACAAGATACGTTTGGTGGAGTTCATTTATTTTATATCAACGATACGGATATTTCAAAATGTTGTTTTGATTATAAAGAGATTCATATTGATATTCAAGGAGATGGCGGTCAAGTAGTTATTGAGCCTAGTATTGTTGGTGGACAACCCAGAAAAATTATAGGTGATGAATTAAAAACATTGCCTGAAAAATTTAAAGCTTTGATTTTAGAACAACGAGGAACATCTAATTCTGAAGTAATAGAAACACCATCTGATATGAATTTAGAAACAATAAAAGGATTAGATGGTTGTTGTAATTCAACATTTATAAAAATGGGTGGAATGTTCAGACAATTTATGAACATGAATCAAACACAAAATGCATTAAAATTAATCAATAAAAACATGCTTGATACTCCAATTGATAATACAGCATTACAAGGAATGTTTCATCAAATTGGAAAGTATGCACAAAATGATACACAAGTTTTGTTTGACCAAGTTGTTGCATTTCTAACAAGACATCAAGAAGCATCTGTTAGAGACTTAAAAGAGTGTTTAAACGCTGAATCAAAAGACATTAAAGAAGTTTTAGCACAGTTGATTCAAGATAATAAAGTTTATAAACATAGGTCTTTATACAGAATTATTTTAAAAGCCGATTGGAAAACTGAATTTATTCAAGAATCTAAAGTTCTACCTTATAAGATTCCTTATTTTGACAACTATGCGACTTTTAGACGAGGAGACATGGTTTGCATTGGTGCTAAAACAGGTATTGGAAAAACACATATAGCTTTAAATATTATAAAAAAATTAGTTGAACAAATTGTAAAACCAGAGGGTGGAATTAGATATTTGTCGTCTGAGCCTGGTAATAGATTTGCAAAAATAGCTCTTGACCTTAAATTAAAAGAAGGAGATTTTTATTTTTTTAATAATTATGAACCAGAAAAAATAGAACTAGAAGATGAAGCTGTTACTATTATTGACTGGTTGTTACCAGAAGATTTTAGTCAAACTGCAAACTTGTATAAAAGTTTTGCGAAGCAATTAGATAAACATGGTGGAGTATGTTTTATATTTTCTCAGCTTAAAGAAAATGGAGATTTTTATGCAGAGCAAATGGTTAAATTTTTTGCTTCAGTTGCAGCTAAATATTCATATATACAAGCAGATGGTATTGTCAATAATAAAATGACTATGTTTCAAACTGAAAAAGTCAGAGAGAGTAAAACAAATCAACAGTATATAACAATTCCAACATCTTTTGGTGATGATAAAAGATTAGAATTAAGGAAATAATGACAACTAAATTTTTGGAAATTAAAAAATGAAACTTAAAATAACAGAATTAGAAAAAAAATTAAATTATAAAATCAAAAAAAATTTTAAAGCGGTTGGTCTTGACACTGCAAAAAGAACAGGTGTGGCTTTTATAACTACAGACACAAAATGGGTTGACATTGATTTCATATTTATTGAATTTAATTACGAGAATCAAAAACAAATGTTGACTCAAATGCATAGAGAATTTAAAAAAATATTTTCAAATGAAAACTTAGCTGTTGTAGAAGAAGTTTTTTTAGGATTTAATAGAGCAGGTAGTTTACATTTGGCAAAAATGGGAACTCTTGCTATTGGAATCTGTATAGATAAAAATATTCCTTTTGAGTTAATAATGGCATCATCTGCTCGTTCTAAGTTCGGAATAGATAGTAGAAAATTTGGAAAAGGCAAATCAAAGGAATCTGTAGCTCATTATTTAAAAGGAATAGGCATCGAAGTTGATGATAATGATATATCAGACGCAATTGTGCTTGGATTACTTGGCATTTGCGAAGGATTGAGTTTTTTAGCTACAACTAAGAAGAAAAAAAAGAAGAAAAAACTTGACAAATAGCACTTTCATGTGCTATACTTTATCTATGAGAACAATAAAAGTAAAAAATAAAATGACGAAGAAAATCTATTATTTTAGATTTTTTTCAGATAAATACGCACAAAAATTTTGGTTTACTCCAAACAAAGAGTCATGTGAGTTTAATTTAGGATATATAGATTCGTTTCAACCGATTAACACAACATGGAAAGAAATTGAAAAGTATGAAAAAAGAATGGGTTAAATTAGAAGAATTTATTTTACAGTGTGTAAAAGATATAGATAAATATGTCAGACGTTGTCCGGGAAGTGGGAACAAGGGTCGCAAGGGGGATTTAGTTACAAGCTGTGGAATTAAATTTGAAATGAAGGATAATCAATCTTTAAAATCGGCTTATAAAGAATCTGATATGTTAAAAATAATTAGCGAAGTGCCTCTTCACTCACAAGATGTTCCGGTATTAGTTACAAGAAACAAAGAGAAAAAAATTCGTGTGCATCTTGAATGGGAAGATTTTTGGTGCATTTACAAAGGGAGTTTAAATAATGAAAACAACTAAAGATATTTACGACTGTGAGGTAAACGCAAAAGATTGTATTTGTGCAATTTTATTTTTTAGTGAAGATAATGTATATGATTATCAAGAAGATTGTCGATTTTATCTTGATGAATATCCAGAACAGAAAAAATTAAGAGAAGAATATTTTAGTCCAGAAATTATTTTTTATAATCGTTGGATAAAAAGGAATTAAATATGAAAAAATATAAAGATTTTGAAACAATGGTAAATGATATTGAATCAACTTATAATTGGTGGGATAAGTTTATAATGTTACCAAAAATGAATTGGTTACGATGGACAATTTATAATTTACCAGATGTTCCAAGAGACACATATTTAAATATAAAATGGTTCATTCAGAGAGGTAAACGAGGATATGCTGATTGTGATGTTTGGAATTTTGACTATTATCTATCAGATGTGATTGTTAATGCTCTTAAAGAGCTAAAGAATGACGAAATGCCTTCTGTTGATTCAAAACATCTTGACGATATTATTTTTGCGTTTGAAGTTGAAAGAAATATAATAGATTCTGAATTTTTATATACAACTCCAAAAAACAGAAACAGAAATACACAAGTTGCTAAAAACTGTAGAATTCATTTAATGACAGAAATAGAATGTGAAAGATATAACAAAGGGTGGAAACTATTTAAACAACATTTTAAAAGATTGTGGGATTAATTATGACAAACGAAAGAAAAGAAAGATTATTAGAGACATTAAGAACCTTTAATAAAAATCAAAAGAATGAAATTTTAGGTTTTGGTAGTGATGCTGTAGATAAAGAAATAATTCCTACAGGAGTTCATGCACTTGATAATTTTATTGGCGGTGGAACAAGACGAGGAACATTTACTGTTATTTATGGTGGACAATCTGTTGGTAAATCAACCCTTGTGCTACAAGCCATAGCAGACGCTCAAAAGAATGGTAAAATATGCTGTTATATTGACCTAGAGCATACCTTTGATAAAAAGAGAGCAACTTCATTAGGAATCGATTTAAATGAGCTTATACTGGCTGAAAAATGTGAAAATGCAGAGCAAGCATTAGAAATTATCAGAACTCTTTGTAAAAAAAAGGTTGTTGATATTATTGCTGTTGACAGTGTTCAGGCCATGTCTCCAAAGAATGAACAAGAAAATAAAGGAAAAGAACGAGAGTTAGCATCTAAAGAAATTGCAGAATTAGCAAGAACACTATCGAAATTTTTTAGAGTTGTTTCTCCTGATGTTTTTAATGCTCAAGCAAGTGTTATTATGATTGGTCAAGTTCGAATTGCAGGTATTGGTTCATTTTATACACATGCTGAAATGACAGGTGGAGAAGCAATTAAACATTGGGCATTTACAAGATGTTTTATGAGAAAAGGTCAAAAAGTAGATAGTCCTGTTGAGAAATTCAAAGAATATTTTTGTGACCCAGATGGTAAAATTCGTTTTTCTACTCAAAAACAAGCTATTGGATTTGATGCTGTAATTAAACTTCAAAAAACAAAAAGTTCTAGTTCAGCAACAGAGGGTTCAGAAATTCATTTACCTTTTATTTTTAAAAATGGTTTTGTGAATGAAATTAAAGAACCACAAGAACTTCCTGTTAGAATAGATATAACATCAACTGAAGAGCAAAAGAAAGAAATTGAAACATATTTGATGGAGAAAAAAATCGAAGCAGCAAAAATACAAGTTAAAAAAAATGAAAAAGACAAATTTATAGGTTCGGTTGAAGATGAACCTGAAGATAAAAAACGTGGTAATCCTCCTACAGAAATGTTTCCATTAAATTCAGAAGATAAACCAAAAAAGAAGCGTGGAAGAAAGAAAAAGCAATGAAAACGTGTCCACAATGTAAAATCGAAAAAGAATTATCTGAATTTTATAAAACTGAACGAGAAAAAGATGGTTTATACTGGGAATGTAAAGAATGTAATGTCATACGAAAAAGAAATAGAAGAAAATTACATCCTTGGACAAAGAATTTCGAAGCGTTGAAAAAACGATGTAATAACAAAAAACATGATTCGTATCCTAGATATGGTGGTTCTGGGATTAAAGCATTAATTACATTAAATGAAATTAAACAACTTTGGTTTAGAGATAAAGCTTATTTATTAGATAAACCTAGTATAGATAGAATAGATAATGATGGAAATTATGAATATGGAAATTGTAGATTTATTGAATTAAGTGAGAATAGTAAATTAAGTAATATTAAACACGCAAGGAAAATTTTACAATTTGATTTGAATAAAATTTTTATACACGAATGGTTAAACGCAAAGGAAATTGAAAAAAATACAAGTTTTTTAGCATCAACTATAAGAGCTAATTGTAGAGGAAAAATTAAAACAGCTTATAAATATATTTGGGAATATAAGAAGGGCGTAAAATGAGAATAAAAATAAGAGTTGACGGTAATTCAACATTAATAGGCACAGTTGTTCCGGTAGGTTCACGAAATGAACCAGATACAATTAAAGGTATTTCTCATTTTCTAGAACATATGCTATTTAAGGGAACAAAAAATAGAAATATGACAGAAATTAAAAAAGCTGTTGACCAACACGGTGCAACATTTAATGCTTGGACATCTGAAGAACATACTGCTTTTTATGTTATAATTGATAATGAACATATTGATATTGGAAGAAATGTTATTGATGATATGGTTAATAATTCAATCTTTCCTTCTGAAGAATTAGAAAAAGAAAAACAAGTTGTTTTACAAGAATTAGAAATGTATCATGACAATCCTCAAGCGAATGTATTTGAAGTTGCACAGTCTCAAATTATTCAGCATGGTTCAGGGTTACAGATTCCTATTATTGGAACGAGAGAAAGTGTTACAAATATTGATAGAAACACGTTAGTTAATCATTACAACACGAATTATAAAAATCAATTAAAAATTGATGTTGGTGGTGGTGTTCTTGAAGAAAGAAATAAAATTGAATTTTTGGATAGAAAATTTGAACAAGAAAAAAAATCATATTCAACAACAGATTATTTAGAAACACGAACAGGGATAAATCAAGCAAATATGACTGTGGCTGGATTATTTCATGTGAATAATATTAGAGAAGAAATGTCACTAGATATTTTTTCTGCTGTTATGAATGGTTTTTGTGGTAGATTTTTTGAAGTTATTCGTGAACAACATAATTTAGTTTATAGTACACTTTTTTATAATCAAAAACATAGTTGTGGAACAGTTCAATATTGGGGATATGCTGGATTGTTACCTAATAAAATACAATTTGCAAGAGATTTAATGCTTGAACAATTAACTAGAAAAATAACTCAAGAAGAATTTGTATATGCAAAAGGAAAAATGTTAGGACAACACAAGCTTAATTTAGATAACAAATCTCATATTGCAAAAATTTTAATTAATTGTGCATTAGATTTATCAAACTACAATGATTATTTAGAAGGATATGAAGATAATCTAAATTCTGTTACATTAGAAGAAGTCAATGCTATTGCTCAAAAAGCAAACTTTGAATCAAGTAAATTAATTGCGATAGTGCCAAAATAAGGAGAATACAGTATGACATCTAAAGAAGTAAAACAAATGTTTGACAATGATAAAATCCCAAGTCTTTATAAAGAATATCTAAAATATTTTGGTTTAATTGACGATTGGGCTGAAAAATTTGTAAGTGGAGATTTACTTTCTGAATATGATTTAAAATATGCACAACAACAATTGAATGGATGTCAAACTAAACTTAATCCAATTGCAGGTGCATTAGAATGTCTTGTTATTGAATATGAAAACAATTATATTTTAGAAGAAGAAAAAAAGTTTACAAGTGTAAGATTTCAAGATTACAACCATTGTAAAGCATATGCAAGAGCTAAATCATCTGAGTTAAGACGATATGCATCTGATTTTACAAGATATGTTTATTCTGCACAAAACGCTGTTATAACGGTTCAAAGTTTATTGAAACGTCAAACTGTGGAAAAAGCAAATAAAGGTTTAGATAGCACTGGTGATACTAGCACTGAAAAGAAAACTGGGTGGTAAAATGAAAAAATTTAAACCAATGCTCGCTCCAAATGATAAAGTTAATCTAGATGAAATAACATATCCTGTTTTAGCATCAGATAAATTAGACGGAGTAAGATGTATATTTTATAAAGGTGAAATGGTGTCTCGTTCTTTAAAACCTATAGTTAATAAACAATTACGAGAAAAATTTGAAGTGATAAGAAAATATAGTGAAACTAATAATTTAATTTTAGACGGTGAAATATATAGTCCAAATTTAACGTTTCAACAAATAATTAGTTTTGTAATGTCAAAGGATTTTGAAGATAAAAAATCAATTAAGAAGTATGGAGAGATATTAAAAATACCAAATGATTTAAAATTTTATTGTTTTGATGTTGTTAAAGATGATAATTTTGATGAAGAATTTATTGAAAGAAATTACATTGCACAGGAAATTGTTATGGATTTTGAAGATTTAATTGTGTTAGTTCAACAAACAAATGTTATATCGAAATATCAGGTTGAAGCACATTTTGAATACGCATTAGAGAGAGGTTATGAAGGTTTAATTTTAAAAAGTTTTGGTGGTAGATACAAGTGTGGTCGTGGAACTTTGAAAGAAGGATTGATATATAAAGTTAAACCATTTCTAACATTCGATGCGAAAATTATCGATGTTGTTCAATCTACAGAGGTAAATGAAGATGCTGAAAAGAAAACTAATGAATTAGGAAGAAGTGTCACATCAAAGAAAAAAGATGACAGACATTTAATAGAAAAAGCTTCAGCATTTTTAGTGAATTATGAAGATAAAGAATTAAAAGTTGTTCTGGCTATGACTGATGAAGAAAAGACTGACGTATGGGCAAATAAAAATGATTATATTGGACGAATGATTGAATATAAAGGTATGCTTGTCGGAGCTAAAGATGTTCCAAGACATCCGGTTATGATAAGATTTAGAGAAGATAAATAACATATTAAAAATTAGGTGGTAAAAATTGGAAAACAATACATTCCTTAAAAACTTAAAGACCGACGTTTTAGTTTTTGATATAGAAACATCTTCTTTTGATTCATTCGGTTCTGAAATAAACATTAGAACTAATTTCGATGAATATGTGGATAAAGCGGTTGTTAAGTGGTTCGGTGCATACTCTTATAAAACAAAGCAATCTTATTATATCAACTGTTGTCAAGAACCAGAAAAAGCAAAAAAGTTATTAGACAGTCATAAAATTCTTGTTGGGTTCAACAGTGAAGAGTTTGATTATCCTATCATTGTAAACAACGGATATACAAATCTTAATATAAGATATTTAAATGTTGACTGTATGCAAATCTTAGGCCCGAACAACAAGATAAACAGAAAAGGATATGCATTTAAAAACAGAGGCCCACTTATGAAGTATTCTTTTAAAAATACTTCATTGAAACACATAGCAGAAGTAATGAAACTAGAATGTCAAAAGGGCGATATAGATTATAAAATCTTTGCAAAAAATGATTGGGATGAAGTTGAAACAAAAGAAATAATTAAATATTTACATAATGATGTTATGGCAACAAAACAAATGTTTGATAAGTTGTGGACTTTTTGGTTGCCATTTACTAAACTTATACCAGAACAAAGCGTAGCTGATTTATCTTGGATTAGAAGTTCAATATCTTCTTTAACATATAAAGCAGCATGTTCTTCTATTAATGTAAAGCCAACGTACGGAGAAACAGCGTCTAGGAAAGAAGAAATGGGTGGTCGAGTAATTGAACCAAAATATGAAGAAAAAAGAAGTGTATGGTATGTTGACTTTGCTTCTCTATACCCTCATATTTTTTGTGTGTTTAATCTGTTTAATGAACAACCAGAGTCTAAGAAAACATGGCATGGTAATGATTTGTTTAAAGTTAAAGGACATTATGATGTTATAAATTTTCATCCTTTATCGAAAAGTGTAAAGGCGAGATTAAAAGAAAGAATCACATTAAAAGAAACAGAACCAAACAGTTCAATGATTTATGCTTTGAAGATTTTTCTTAACTCATTATATGGAATTGTAAGAAGTAGTATTTTTGAACAAGTACATACACCAAATGCCGGATGGGATTGTTGTTGGTTAGGCCAACAAATCCATAAATACACAGAACAAAGAATGGTGGATTTTGGGTTTGAAACAATTTATGGTGATACTGATAGTATTATGTGCTGTATTGATGATAAAGAAAAAAATAATAAAAACTATGTTAAGATGTGTTTAACCACGATTATTTCTGAAATAAATGAAAATGTTCCATTTCCAATTGATACTTTTCAAATAGATATTGAAAATTATTTAGATTATATTATGTTTCCATTTTCCGAACAACCAGTTCAAGACGATGATGGAAATAATATTAAAAAGGGAAATCGTTTAGTTAAAATTCAAAAAGGAAAGAAAAAAAATTATATTTATATTTATAAACAAGATAAAGAAACAAAAATTAAAATTGTTGGTTTACCCATCATAAAAACCAATGCCACACATCTTGGAATTAAAATTTATAATGAAGTTTTAAAACCGTTAATTTTAAAAAATATATCGGCAAAATTTTCTGAACAATTTATTAACAACACATTAACAGAATATTTAAAAAGAGAAGAAGTTATGAAGTTAATGGCTAGAGAATATAAAGTTAATTCAGTTGAAACATATAAACTTGAATCTCAAATTCAAGCACAAATTAGTGCCGAGTATTTTAATGGACAAGCCGGGGTTATTGAACTGATTAAAAACAAGAAAATAGGTAATGCTGGAAAAGGAATGAAATATTGTACTGTTAAAGAGGCTTTAGATGCTAAATTAACAGCAGATGACCTTGATTTAACTAAAGTGTATAACGAATTGCAGCCGTTTATAAAAAATGTAGAAACACTTGACAAATAGCACTTTGATGTGCTATACTTAAAGTAACAAGGAGAACAAAATGGATATCCCAAAGAGTTTTGATAATATCGGAAAAAAGAAAAATGTTGTTTTTGTGTCTGATGAAACGGCACTTAAAATAATTGACGATTTATTGAATGATGAATCATCTGATGAGAATGTTGTTAAAAAAGCGATGGTTCTTAAACTTAAATTATTAATTGATATTCGTGTTTTTCTTCGTAAAATATTAAAAAATCTTCCACAAAAACCTAAAGTTTATAAAAGGCCAACTGGAAATAAAAACGATATAATAATAGGAAACAAATGAAAATTTGTACGAAGTGTAAAATAGAAAAAGAGTTATCTGATTTTTATAAAAACAAACAACAATTGTGTGGATTCAGTTGTTGGTGTAAACAATGTAGCAATAAATCTAGTAAAATATATCAACAAAAACATTGTAAAAAATTAAAATTATATCATAAAAATTTAAGAAAAAAATATAAATTAGAATATAAAACACGAAATAAAAACTATTATTTGAATAATAAAAAGAAAATTTTAACGGCACAAGAAGAATATTATCAAAAACATAAAGAAAACATTAAAAATAGATGTAAACAATATTATAATGAACATAAAACGGAATATAAAGAATATTTTGTTAAATATAATTATCAACATAAAAAGAAACGAAGTAAAAATGGAAAAATATATAGTAAACAACGAAGAAAAAACGATTTATGTTTTAAATTATTAGGTAATCTTCGACATCGATTAAATATAGCTGTTAAAAATGGCAGTAAATCAGAACACACTAAAGAATTATTAGGTTGCACTGTTAAATTTTTAAAGAAACACTTAGAATTACAATTTAAAGATAATATGAGTTGGGATAATTATGGTAGAAAAAAGGATATTAAATGTTGGGAGATTGACCATATTAAACCATGTGTCAGTTTTGATTTAAGTAAAAATAAAGAACAGAGAAAATGTTTTCATTACAGTAATCTTCAGCCACTTTGGGCTAAAGAAAATAGAACAAAAGGTGGCACAAAATGAATTGTATTATAATAAAATCGGCTAAAAATGGTTTATCATCATTTCGAATAACACAAAAGCTTATTGAAGCAGTTTATCAAAAAGCGAGAAAAGTTAAACGAAAAGGAGAACTTATTTTAAGTATTCCATGTGATGATAAAAACGAATATGTATTGAACTGCTTAATTACGAAACGAAAGAGGTAAAGATGAAAAATACATGGGTAAAATCAATTAGTATTGCTTTAACGCTTTTTATATTGGCACTTGTATTAGGTGTTTTATTATTTGTTGTGTTCGCACCTTATACGTCATTTGACCCAAAATTAAAAACAGAAATTGCTATTAAAAATGGTGCATCTTATGATTATTTAAAGAGTGTGACTGTTAGAATTATACAAAAAACAGAGGAAGTAACATTCATCGGAACAGGTTCTATTGTTAAAATAACAGATGATTATACTTATATTCTAACAAATAAACATGTAGCCCCTATGAAAAATAGAGATAATATTTATGTAATTGATGAGTATTTAAATAAAATAAAAGCAGAGGTTTGTTCTAATAGTGCTATTGTTGATTTATCTTTGATAAGAGTTAAAGGATTAATTGAAAATAAACAAGCTATTACAAGCATACAAAGTTTAAAACATTCTGATAAAGTTTATAGTGTAGGTATGTATCTCGGATATTACTATATTTATACGGAAGGTACACTAGCTGGTTTTGATAGAAATGATAATTATATAATGAATTTACCAGGTTCAGGTGGATGTAGTGGCTCTGGCATATTTAATTCTTCTGGAGACCTTGTTGCTGTTATTTTTGCTGCAAGTTATATACATTATCCTTATCAAACGGAAACCGCTAAAATGATTTGTATTAACACATGGGAAGTAAAAATGTTTTTATATAGAAACGGAATAGACTTATGACAGTAGAGAGAAAATTAATTGAGTTTGAATGTTATTGTTGTGATGGTAAAGGTAAAATAAATAAAAAGAAATGTAAAGCTTGCTCTGGCACAGGAATATATAAAGAATCTCATTATTATTTTATTGATGAGAAAACAGGAATTGCATTTTCTGGAGATACTGTTAAATAAAGGAATAAAAATGTTTCGATTAATAATTGCAGCCATAATTGGATATACATTAGGTAAAGAACGAAAAACTCATGATAAGAGTGGTGGTTCTCGAACTATGGCATTAATTTGTATGGGTTCATGTCTAGTGGCAATTCTTTCACTTGAAATGTCAACTGTTTTTAATTTTGATATTATGAGATTATTACAGGGTGCTATTCAAGGTGTTGGTTTTATAGGAATGGGATTAATTTTTAAACAAAAAGGTCAAGTTGAGGGATTAACTACCGCAAGTGTTTTGTTTTTTGTTGTGATTTTGGGATTCTTTGTTGGGTTTAATTATTTCTTTTATAGTTTTTTAGGAACTGGTATTGCATGGATTATTTTAGAAAGTAAATATTGGAATATAAATCAAATGAAAGGTATCAAATGAAATTTTGGACAGAAGATAAAATAGAAATTCTTACAACTTATTTAAGAAATGGGGTTTCTCTAAAACAAATAGCAAAAACATTTAATACAACAGTTGATGCGATAACTGGTGCTATGACTAGATATAATTTAAGAGAACATTGTATTCAAAAAATGTCTACAGCAAAGTACCTTGATTCAATAAATTTAGAAAAGTTAGATGATAAAAATTTTAATGAAGCTAAAGAGAAAGCTATATTAAAGTGGAAGATTAAAAAATCTAAAGTTATGTCTAGTAAAAATAATGGAATTAAAACGGCTTTATTTTGGCCTGATACACATATTCCGCATCAGAATGAATTTGCTTGCAAAGCTATATTAAAATTAATGGATGATGTGAGGTTTGATATTATGGCTATTGTTGGAGACTATATGGATTTTGGTTGTATTGGTCATTGGAACAGAAATAAACATAGAACTCTTGAGTTGAAACGATTAAAAAATGATTATATTATAGGCAACGCTTTATTAGATGAAATTGATTCAAGACTACCTAAGAAATGTGAGAAACATTATCTAGATGGTAATCATGAAGAATGGATATATGACTTATTAGAAGAAATGCCATCATTAGAAGGTATGATTGAACATGAAAGTCAGCTTAATTTAAAAGCTAGAGGTTATCAAACACATCAATATAACGAGTTATTAAAATTAGGTAGATTGTATGTAACTCATGGTATCTATGCAGGTGCCAATCCTATTAAAAAACATTTAGATGAATTGAAAGTAAATATATTATTCGGTCATACACATACATTAGGTATGAGATTATCTTCATCAATAGCTAGAGATATTGCATTTGCAGGTTATAATATCGGTGCAGTATGCGATTTATCTCCAGACTTTATGAGAAAACGACCTAACAGTTGGACACACGGTTTTGCGATAGGTTATTTTTTTCCTAATGGATATTTCGATGTACAGTTAGTCAGAATTGTTCAGGGAAAATTTATTGTAAACGGAAAAATTTATGATGGAAATAAATAATGAAAAAACAAATAGAAACATTTTCATATAATATTTGTTATATTTGTAAAAAAATGATAAAAAATAAACCATATTATGCAATTGGAAAGAATTTAAATGGTATTGAATTATATAGACATAAAAAATGTTATCCATATAATGTATTAAAATCTACACTCGATAAAGTAAAAAATTGGTTGAGCAAGCCTGAAGTTGTTATAAAAAAAGGAAAAAGAAATGCGAATAACATTTGATAATGAAAATAGTCTTTGTAGAAGAATTGTTGTCGTTAAAAAAAACAATGTGTTAGATGCATCTAGTTTTGTAGATGCAACGATTGATGGTTTGGCAGAATTAGGATTCACAGAAGAACAGATTTTTTCCTGTTTAGTACAAAAATGTGAGTCATTAGGATTAATCGAAGAAATAGATGAGGGCATGTAATTATGATAGAAGTAAGACCAACAGATTCAACCCCAGAAGCGGTTGAAAAAGCAATTAATGTTTTTAAGAAAAAATGTATCAAATCTGGATTAATACAAGAATTAAGAGACCGTAGATATCATATTAAAAAATCTGATAAAGATAGAGCTAAAAGAACAAGTGCAAGACGAAGAATTGCTATTGAAAATAAAAAAGACAAACAAGAAAATAAATGAAAGTAAATTCTATAAAAATTGTTAATTTTCAAAAACATGCTAATCTATCATTAAATTTTAATGATGATATCAATGTTATTACAGGATTAACAGACACTGGAAAAAGTGGTGTTTTTAGAGCCTTGCAATGGGTTTTTAATTTTTCTAATATATCTGAATTAGATTATAGAAAAGAAAACACAAAACAAACGTCTGTTAAGATTTGGTTAAGCAATGATTTTCAAGTTGAACGAATACGAAGTAATTCTGTAAATAGATATATCTTATCTAAAGAAGGAACAGAAGATAAGATATTTGATAATTTTGGTAAAGACACACCAGAAGAAGTTGCTGTGGCATTTGAAATTGACACAATAGACATAGAAAATGAACATTTGAATTTAAACTTTTCTAGTCAAGACCAATTAAACTTTTTATTAGATTCAGAATATTCAGACACAATCAAAGCAAAGTTGTTTAATAAATTGACAGGAAATGAAATTTTAGATAGTTTATTTAAACAATTGAATAGTGATAGTAGACGTTTTAATAGAGAATTAAGTGACACAGAAGAACTTTTAAATAAACAAGAAGAACAATTATGTGAATGTTCTTTGCATTATAAAACATTAAAAAAGAAGTCTAGCGGTGTAAAAGAAATATATAATAATATTAAAGCCGATTTAGAAATTTATGAACATTTAAAAGAGTTAAATGAACAACTAGGAAATAACAACGCATCAAAAGAAGCTCTTAAAATAAAAATTGAAACGATAGGCACTGTTAGTGATAAAAAACTTATTGAATTAGAAAACAAGGCAGGTAAATTAAATAAAATATTAGATTTGATGAATAAACTAGAAGAAATCAATGCCGGATTAGAAAAAATTAAATCCTCTAAAAAACACATTAAAAATTTTGATTTTAATAATCTTATTGACCAAAACAATACTGTTGTTTTATGCAAGAAATTATATTCTGTTATACAAAAACATAATGATATTGTACAAAAAATAAACACTAAATTAAAAGAAATAGAAAATAATAAAATTAAACTTCAAGAGACATGGGATAAAAATCCAACATGCCCTTTATGCGGTAAGGACAAGAAATGAAACAAATATTGTTTACTGTAGTAGGTGCATCTATAGCCAATGTTTTAACTTTTATATTATATCGGGGGTTTGTGAAATCGTATTTTGGACGGCAAGCGATAGAAGAAATAACGAGATGGTTTGATTCAATGTCTAAACACATGCGAAAACTAAAGAAAAACAAACAATGAAACTTCTATATTTTCAAGACGCACATTTAAAAGGTAAAAATAGTAGAAATAGACTAGGCAATTATTTTGATGATTGTTTGAAAAAGATAGATGAAGTTATCAAAATTGCAAAAGATAATAAATGCTCTGCTATTCTAGATGGTGGAGACCTATTTGAGTCTTACAATCCATCCTACAGTGTTCTAGATTCGTTGGCAGATAGAATCGATAAAGCAAAGATACGTGTTTATTCTTTGTTTGGCAATCATTGTATGAACATAGGGCATATTAATAACACTGGATTATCTCATTTACAAAAAAGAAGTAAATGGTTTAAATCATTAGATAAACATTTTTATTTAGATGATACAAAAGAAAATATTATAATAAAAGGATTTGATTATTATTATGGAATAGAAGACGATATTAGAAATAATGGTCTTATGATTGAAGGTAAAGACACAGTGTGGAAGATAGCTATAACACACGCCACAATAACGGAAAATAAATTTTTTGAAGGTGTAAGTCATGTTACACCAGAACAAATTAAAACAAATTCGAACTTGGTGTTAATTGCCCATATTCATAAACCGTATAAAAAAGTTATAAATAACACAACATTTTTAAATATTGGTTGCTTGGGACGGGACAATATAGATGAAAATAAAGTAGAACCATCTGTATTATTAATTGACACTGATAAAAGAGACTATGAAATTATAAAATTAAAATCAGCTAAAAAAGCAAACGAAATTTTTGATTTGTCAAAATATGAAGAGCTTAAAGCAAGTAAAAAAGATATTAAAGAGTTTTTGGATAGTTTAAAAAATACAAATCTTCAAAGTATGAATTTAGGAGAAACGATAACTAAAATAGGGAAAGAACAAAAGGTCGATAAAATTATTATTGATTATTTGTTGAATAAAATGGAGAATATAAATGAGTGATTATATAAGAGAAATCAAAACATTACAAGATAAATGTCAAAACAACAAGGATGAATTAATTAGATTACAAGAAAGAGAAAAGAGTTTAAAAGAAGAAAAGAATAAGATTTTAGATGAATTAAAAGAATTAAATATTGAAGAAAAAGATTTAGAAAATGTTATTAAATCAAAAGAAAGTAAACTACAAGCTGAAATAAAAAGAATCGAAACAGAACTACAATGAATTTAATTGGTATAGAGAATTCCATAAAAACGTTAGAAGAAAATGTTGCGTCTTTAAAAGGAAAAGTTGATTTATTAGAAACACAATATAATTCTTCTACCGACAAACTTGATGAACTTAAAAAAGAACAAGTATTAAATTCTAAATCAGTAGAATTGCTTAATATAATTCAAAAAGCTACAAAAGAGGTTATTCAAGACTTATTTCAAGACACAGTATCAAAGGCCTTGCAGTTTGTTCATCAAAATGACGATTATACGTTTGAATTAGAGTTTTCACGTCATGGTAACGTTCCTAAGATGTCTTTTTTGTTAAAAACCTCAGATATGCAGGAGTCTCATGAAATAGTTCACACAAGAGCAGGTGGTTCAAAAGACATTGTATCTTTGGCTTTAAGATTGGTATTATTAGAAGTGTCACAAAATAAAGGATTTTTGTTCCTTGATGAACCATTTAAAAGACTTGATAACGAAGAAACAACACAAAAGGCCATAGAATTTTTACAAGAAATCCAAAAAGAGACAGGCCGTCAATTGTTTATTATCACTCATAAACAAGATGTTATAGATAGTGTAAATAATATAATTACAATTAAATAAAGGAGAGGAAATGGATAAATTACAATTAAAAGAATGGAAAGAATTCTCTAATAAAGTAAAGAATTTAAAAAACGATAAGGAAAAAATAAATTATTTAACATCTTATATAAAAGAATTACTTTTTAGAGTTTTAGTTATAGAATCCAATAATCATAAATAAACAGGAGAATTAACAATGGGAATTAATGCCGTTAAAAAATTTTTTGCAGACAAGAAACAAACAAAAACTCAAAAAGACCAATTAAATAAGATGAAAGAATATTATACTAAATTGAGATGTGGAGCAGAGTTTGTAAAAGCAATTCAAGCAGATTTGGCAAATCAACAAAACAAAATGAATAGACATGCAAGACGCAGATTTGAAAAATCATTAGTAAAGGGAGAGTTTACTCCGGAACTTGTTGATTTTTATAAAAACAATCTAGACAAAATTCTTGTTAGTGTGGATAAAAAACTTGAATCATTAGAAACCAAACCGGTTGAGGTTGATGCTGCAAAATTATATGAGGATGCTAAAAAGAAAGAGAGTAAATAATGTCAGATAACAAAAATAAAATTGGACAAATTGTATATTATGTTGATAATTATAAGGTGATTAAATGTACTATCGAAGCAATAAATATTAAATCGGATAGAAATTCAACTCAAACAACATACACACTTCAAACAGTTAAAAAAGAAAACGATAAACTAAAACAGTTTAATTCTGTTTCAGCAAAGTTTGTTAGTGATTTAAAAGTTGCTAAAGCAAGTGCATTAGCAAATTGGAAAACGATTACAGCACATGTTGAAAAAAGTTTAAAAAAATTAACAGATAAAGATTTTGACAATGCATAATCCGATTCCCTATAGAGTCGTTATTATAGGAAGTGGTTATAGCATTAGAGATAATTTGTGGAATACAAACATTGATAAATTACCTATTTGGAAAAAAATAAAAAATGAATTCACAATAGGAACAAATTTTACATATAATTGGTTTACACCAACAGTATTAATGTATGCAGATTATCAGTTTTATTTTAGTCAAAAAGAAAGTCTAAAGAATATTCCTTTAATTCTAGGAAAAACAGATGGTGCATATTTAAGAAAAGGTGCAATTGGTGTAGATAATAATGTTGTCTTGTTAAAAGAATGTGAAAGAAAACAGAAATTAATTTGGAAAGAACGAGAAATAGGAACTCACGCACATTATTGGGGAAAAGACGCTTGGACAAAAGGATGGTATTGTTATGATAAAGAAACAGAGATTTTAACCGAGCAGGGATGGAAATTTTTTAAAGACTTAAATAAAAAAGAAAAAATTCTTACATTAAATTCAAAAACAGATAAAATTGAATATCATTATCCAACGAATTATATTAAATATAAATATAAAGGAAATATGATTAGAGAAAAAAATAAAAAAATAGATTTATTAGTTACTCCAAATCATCGAATGTATATTAAAAAAGGTCATCATAGAAATCTTAAAAATTATTTCTTTGAGAGAGCGGATAATTTAGAAAAATATAAAGAAATAATTTACAGAGTAGGTATTCCGTACGAAGGAACATTTAAAAAATATTTTATGTTGCCAGAAGTCAATGTTAATACAAAATATTATAAACCAGCAAAAAAAATAAACATGAATTATTGGTTGCAATTTTTAGGATGGTATTTGAGTGAAGGTTCTTATTATTATGCAAAAAAAGGAAATTATAGAGTTTATATTTCGCAATCAGATAAAAAACCTAAATATTGTAAAGAAATTGAAAAAATAATAAAAAAATGTGGGTTTAAATATTATAAAGCAAAATGTAAAACGTGTAACAATTATGTTATACACAACAAACAACTGTTTACTTTTCTTAAACAATTTGGACATTCTCATGATAAATATATTTCAAGAGAGTTTTTAAATTTAAAACAAAATCAATTAAAATTGTTATTACAAACATTAGTTAAAGGAGATGGTTCTATAAATAAAAATACAGGGCAAATTTCATATTTTACCGCTTCAGACAGATTAGCAAATGATGTTAGCGAGTTATCTCTAAAATGTGATTATGTTCCGTATTCTTATAAACGAAGAAGCGGATTCAATAATTCGCTTGGGCATGTATTAAATATAAATAAAACACAAACCTTGTTAGTACAAAACAATATAAGAGAACGTGTTCCGTATGATGATGATGTTTATTGTGTTGAGGTTCCAAATCATGTTATATATGTTCGAAGAAATGGACATTCTTGTTGGTCTGGAAACTGCTCACAACTTATAGGTTTGAAAGCACTCAATATGGCTATTGCTCTAGACTGTAAGGAAATATATTTGCTTGGATTTGATGCTGGAGGAGATGATGAAAATCGAACTCATTTTTACTCTGACACAGAAAAAGGCAAATATGTTTGGAACAACACAAAACACTGTGGCGTAGGGAAAGATAAAAAGGGATATTATAAAACAGGAAACTATAATAAACTAGAAGAATTGAACAAATATTGGTTTGAGCCTTTTGAAAATGAACTAAAGAACGGTGTTAAAATTTATAATGTGTCGTTGAATTCTAACATCACTACGTTTCCTAAAATAAACTATAAAGAGTTCTATCATAAGTTAAACGAAACACAGACTTTAAATCAACAAGATATAAGAAAATATATAAAATTTAGATTGAGAGAAACAAATGCAATGTAAAGAATGTAATAGAAAATTACCAAACAAAAAATTCATAACAAAACACGGATGTCGATGGTGTGATAAAACAGTCCATACAGAGAATAAAAAATGAAAGATAGTGTTTATATATTAGCTGGAGGAGAATCCTTAACAGGTTTTGATTTCAATAAACTAGAAAACAAAGATGTTATTGCTGTTAATAAATCTATTTTGTCTTATCCTAAAGCAAAATATTTTATAACAATGGATTTCACAGCATTGAAAAAGATGGATTTTAAAAATATTGTATGTGATAGTACAAAGATTTTTATTGCAAACTTTACCTTTGATTATATTAAAGAGATAGATGGTCGAATAACAGACACACGATTTGGTTTGGTTTATAAACTAGAAGATTTTGACATGATTATAAAGAGTTATTATAAAATGTTTTTTGGAGAAAACTTTAATATATTTTCTAATGGACAAAACAGTGCTTTCTGTGCATTGCAATTAGCAATAGTTTTGGGTTATAAAAACATATACTTACTAGGACTTGATTTGACTTGCAAAAACAAAACACATTTTCATAGTGGATATGGTCAAAACATTGAGAAATTTAAAAAATCTCTTAATGAATATTATAGTTATTTTTATTTTAGTATTCTAGAATTACAAGAAAAATCAGACATCAATATTTATAGTTGTTCAAAAATTTCACGTTTAAATGATATATTAAAATATAAGGAAATTTAGATGGAAAAAATAAGCGTATTGATTCCTGTTTATAATAGAGAAGGGTTTGTTGTTGAAGCAGTTATTTCTGCATGTAATCAAACATATAAAAATCTAGATATTATTATTTATGACGATGGCTCAACAGATTCTACTATTGAAAAAATAAAGACAATAAACGACTCAAGAATAAGAATTATTGATGGTATTACTAATAAGGGGATAGGCAATGCAAGAAATGAGCTAATAAATGCTTGTGAAACACGATATGCTTGTTGGCTTGATAGTGATGATATTATAGTTGACACAAAAATTGAAGAACAGTTTAGCAAGATGAATATAGATAAAATTATTTTTACAGATTGGCGTTGGTTGAAATTAGTAAAAGACCAGTGGGTAATAAATAATAATAAAACATCCAGAACAGCATTTGCAACAGCAATGTTTCCTGTAAATAAAAATGTTAAATTTAATGTAAAGCAACAATTTGGTGGAGAAGATTGGTCTTGGTTAAATTTAATGTTTAAAATATATCCAACTGAACCACATAACAAAATTTTATATTATGTAAGGTCACATGAAAATAGAATAGGAGTTTGGAAAAGAAAAATTCGTAAAAAATTTAAAAATGAAGAAATAATACAATATTCTTATTCTGATTTAATAGAAAAATATAAACAACTCGGAGAAACCAAATGAAAAAATATAAAGGATATGTGTCTTTTGATTTTGATGGTGTAATTGCATCTTATGTAAGACCTTTTGTTGTTGATAAGTTTGGTAAACCACAGCTTGCAATTATTGACACTATGAAATATTTATCTAAAAAAGGATATTATGTTTTAATATTCACAGGACGACTTGAATCTCCTAAGTTTGTGAAATGGTTAAAAAAGAATAATGTTCCTTATGACGGAATAAATGTTCAACCATTAAACATGGCACAAGTAAATAACGGAAAACCATTTTTTAATGTTGTTGTTGATGATAAAGCTGTAAGCTATCATTGGAAACATAATAAAAAATCTAGAGAAATTCTGATTTCTGAAATAGAGGAAAAATTAACATGGTCAAAAGAATAAGAATTTTATTAATTGGTTCAGAAGGATATATTGGTAGCAGATTTAACGAAATGCTAAATGATAAATATAACATCGATGCTCCTAGCATGGATGCTTTAGACATTACAGACGAATCAAGTGTTAATAAATATATTGGAAAATCAAAAGTGTCTATAATTATAAATCTAAGTGGATGTGGGGATATTGACGATTGTGAGATAAATTCACAAGAAACATCAAAGATTAATGTACTTGGTGTAAGACATTTAGCTCTTGCTTGTAAAAAATATAAAAAGAAATTAATTCAGTTATCTAGTACATCTGCTGAATTTCAAAAGAGTGAATATGGAAAAGAAAAATTTGTGGCAGATATGACTATAGCTGATATTTTCTCAGAATATTTAATTTTACGTTCAGATAAAGTTTATAATGATATTAAACCTTTTGTTTCAATAACACAAAATAAAATTGCGTGTTATTCTAATATATATCATCCAGTGTTTTTAGATGATTTGATTTGTATAATCGATGAATCAATTGCAAAGAATTTATATGGAATCATTAATATAAGTTCATCAACAGGAATCGATAAAATTCGTTGGGCATATATGTATATTAAAAGTTTAAATTTAGATAAAATTAAAATAGTTGATTTAGGATATAATAGTCTTAGACCAAAAAACTCTAAAGTAAGCACTGTTCGACTTTACAAGAATGAACTGACTATTCCAAGAACATTCGAAGATGGAATAAAAACAATAAAAGCAAGGATTAAACAATGAAAGTCATAATACTATGTGCCGGAATGGGAACAAGACTTGGCAATATGACTGAAACAAAGCCTAAATGTTTGATATCGTTTAAAAACAAAACGTTGTTAGAACATAGTATGAACACATTAATAAAAAACGGTTTTGATGATATTATTGTTGTTGGTGGATATAAACATAAAATGTTAAAGTCATATTGTGACAAAATTGTTATTAATGAAGACTACAATATAACACAGCCACCTCATTCTGTTAAAATGGGATTAAATATTATTGAATCAGAAGAGTCAGTTTTGATTGTTGATGGCGACTTGATATTCAATGATGATGTAATAAAGGAAATTAAAAAGAATTTAGATGTTTCAAAACTTGTCACATATATCGCTAAAAGTCCTATTGAGGCTGGTAGTCGAGTTGAATTAAAAAATTGTCATGTGATTAAAATAGGTAGGTATATATCTCCACAGTTTCCTTTTCAAATTCATGCAGGTATAACTTACATTGCGAAAAAAGACTTTACAATCTATAAAGAGTTTATTAATAAGAATCAATACAAAAAAACAGAAATGCATGTTTTATTAAATGATTTTTGTAAAGAAGTGAATTTAGAATCAATAAATATTGATAAAGAATCTATTGGTCTACAGCCAAAAACAATTGCTCTTGATGGTGGTTCATTTTCAAGCGTAACAGTGACTAAAGATGCTAATATCATCCAGAAGCAATGTACAAAAGACACTAAAAGAATTATAAACGAAATACAATTTCTTCAGAATTTACCAGAGCATAGTAAATCATATTTCACAGAGATTTTAGAGTGTGATATTTCACCAGATTTTGTGTCGTATAAAATGCCACTGTATAACTATTCTTCATTAAAAAAATTGATTTTATCAAACACAATCAAAACAGAAACAGCTATTGATTTTATTAAACATCTGTGTATGTTTTTAAGAGATAACATATACAATACACATAAAATAGAAGCTTCTGAGACTTATACAGAATCTGTTCATTATCACAGAGTATTGGCCAGAAAAGACATAACGATTCAAAAGTCTCCTATTTTCAAGTCAATATTTGATGCAAATAGAGTGTATATAAATGGCGTTGAACATCAGAACGCTATATCTATTGTTAATCAGATGATTAAGTGTGATGCGTTTAATGAGTATATTAAACCAAAACATTTGTCCTTGATTCATGGTGATTTACATTTTGACAATATTTTATTAGACTTAGAAAATAGTGGGTCTGATTATGTGTTTAAACTTGTTGACCCTAAAGGATTTAAAGCTGGAGACTATGCGTATGATATGTCAAAAATAATTCATAATATAAATGGTCTATACGATTTGATTTATGAATACATGTTTGATTTAGATTACAAAATAGAAAACAATATCATTAATGCCAATTTAAACATATTTGATTGTGAAGCAAAAAGCAAAATGGAAACACTAAACAAATATTTAATACCAGAGCTTAATAGTGTTTTTTCAGAAACAGATTCTATGTGGTATAAAAGAGCAAAATTCATAGAAGCTATAAACTTCTGTTGTTTACAACCGTTTCATTTGGTTGGAGATAATGTTGAGAAAAAAGCAATTGCAATGTATTTGGTTGGAGTTCAACTAATCAATCAGTTTTGGAGTACAATTCCTAACAAACTAAAGATTACTAATAACAAATGCAAGATTGTAAATATTAACACAATCGAAGATTACACATATGCTCAAAATTTATTTACAAACTTAGATAAAGAACAATTTCCGGGAGTTTAAATGGACAAGAAACTAGCCTTTCAATTATTAGACGTTGTTAGTTCAATATTGCTAAAATATGACATCAAATCATTTTTAATAGGTGGTACTTTGCTTGGTGTAATAAGAGATAATGATTTCATTGAACACGATAATGATGTTGATTTGGCTATAACATATGATTTGTTTTCTAATCCAAAAAAATTATTAGTATTTATAAAAGATTTGGATGATAATAATTTACGATGTGGAAGCCTATGGGATTTTCATCAATTATCTATATTAGATAAAAATATAAAAAAGCTTCATCTAGACTTAGTATATTGTAAAAAAGAAAATGATTATTATAAATTTACTTATAATAGTGGTTATCATAAATATCCAGAAGTCTATTTTAACACTTTAAAACAAATAAAGTTTAAAAATAAATCTTTCTATGTTCCTAACAAATCTGAAGAGCTTTTAAGACTACAATTTGGTGAGAATTGGGAAACGCCAATAGAGAATAAAAAAACAAACGATATTATAGACACAAGAAAAAAGCCAATAAAGACTTTTAATTTTCCATTAATGATACCTGATTTTGGAAACGACGATAATGATTTATAAATTAATAAAAAATAAAGACATTGCTATTGTAGGAAATGCTAAAAGTGTTTTCAATAAAAAACGAGATATTGATAATCATGAAGTTGTTATTAGATTGAATCGTGGATTTCCAAAAGATGGAATAGGAACAAGAACAGATATATTAGGAACTTCATTTGGATTAACACAGAAAGAAATTAAACGATATAATCCAAAAGCTATTCTTTGGTGTACACCTAAACATGAACTAATGACCGATTATTTAAAAAAAGTTGCTTATATATTTCCTAAAAGTTCGTGGGTTAATTTAGAATCGAGAATTAACGCAAGACCATCAACTGGATTAATGATGATTTATTATGTTTTATCATCTTGCAAATCTATAACATTATATGGATTTGATTTCTGGACTTCCGACACATGGTATTCTAATGAAAATAGACACGGCCCACACAATCCAAAATCAGAAGAACAGTTTATACGACAACTAACGAAAGTGAAGATTATACAATGACTAAACGAGCAATAATTATAAATGATACCACTTGGGAAAATCATATTGGATGTGCCAGTGTAATTATGTCTATTAAGCAACAATGTAAAAAACGTCAAATAGATGTTGTGCGAACATATCAACGAAGTGATATTATTCATGGGTATCGAGCAATTCAGAAAAGTATGAATAAAATTGATATTATTTTAGTTAATGGAGAAGGTTCATTACATCATTCACCACAATGGTTTGGTGATTTATTAAAAATATTACCTGATAACAAAGCGTGTTTTCTTATTAATACAATTTGGGATAAAATGTTTTTTAGTGATGTTAATCTATTAAATAAATTTAAACTTATTAGTGTAAGAGAAAGTAGTTCATATAATGAATTATTAAAGACTTATTCAAAACCAGAAAAAATAAGCATTGTCCCAGATTTAATTTTTGGATTAGATACAGTCAATAAAAACCTTGCTAGAAATGAACATGGGTTTGGAGATAGTGTATTATATTCTCTTAGAGAATATTTGTCTTCATTTGATAATTATTTTCCATTAAACTATCAAGATAAAAAGATAGATGCTCAAGAATATATTGATTGGTTGCGGTCATTAAATCTTTATATAACAGGACGATTTCATGGCGTATGTTTGTCTATTATGGCAGAAACAAACTTTTTTGCATTTCCTTCAAACTCTCATAAAATTGAAGGAATATTAAAAGATTTAAATTGTGAAGAACTATTAATTCATTCTTTAAATGATACAAAGAAAATAAACAAAGATAAAAATTATATTGAAATTTTTAGAAAATATCAAACAAATGCTAAAGAAAAAATAAATACGTTTTTCGATAAAGTTGCAGAGGTGGCATTATGAAATTTATTTCTTATGGAACAAAAAATACACCATATGAAGGTGTTATAAAAGATTATCTTATTAAATCACTTAACAAATTAGATTTACCTTATTATGTTGAATATCCTAACGACTTTGGTGATTGGCAAAAAAACACTCATTACAAAGCAGAGTTTGTAAAAAAGTGTCTTCTTGAACTTAAAGAATCTGTTATTTTTGTTGATTCAGATGCCACAGTTTTAAGAGACCCAGTGTTATTTGATGAAATTGAAAAAGGCGATAAAGACATTGCTTTGCACTATTTAGACTGGTGTTATGATAAAGAAACTGAAATTTTAACAGAGAACGGTTGGAAATTATTTAAGAATTTAAATAAAAATGAAAAAGTTGCAACTCAAAATATAAAAACGAAACAATTAGAATTTCAATTGCCTATTAAACATATTCAATATCATTATAAAGGGTTAATGCATAAATTTAAATCTACACAAGTTGATTTAAGAGTGACTCCAAATCATAATATGTTAGTTATTGAAGATAAAGGTAGAAACACTAAATTAAATAATTATAATGACTATAAAATAGTGTCTGCCGTTGATTTAGAAACGAATAATCGTTTTTATATTCCAAAAACTGTCAAATGGAACGGAACATATAAATCACATTTTATACTCAATCGTTATAATAATTCTTATGGAAATAACAAAAATTTAAAATACAACAAAAATGCTAAGAAAATACCAATAAAATATTGGATTAAATTTATTGCTTGGTATTTATCCGAAGGAAGTTGTACAAAAAATTCTGTTTCTATAGGACAAAAAGCCAACACCAAGCATTATAATGATTTAAAGAACATCATGCAAAAAATAGCTAAATATGTTAAAAGCGATTTAAAAATATATAAATATAAAGGAAAAGTGGATAGTTTTCAAATTCATAACACACAACTTGCCAAATATTTAATGAGTTTTTCTAAAGCTAAAGATAAATTTATTCCTGATTATATTAAACAATCAACATCTAGCTTAATACAACTGTTTTTAAGCACTTATATAAAAGGCGATGGAACAACATCAATTTCATCTAAATTTAATAAAACAAGACAAATATTTACAGCGTCTGTTAAGATGAAAAATGATTTAGAAGAACTTATTATGAAAATAGGGTGGTCATCTACTATTTGTTCTAGAATATCTGGGTTTGGTCATTTAGTATATGTGATTCATTTAAAAACAACTAAATATTCTACAATAAGAAAACAACATAAAAGTAAAATTATGTATGATGATATGGTATATTGTGTTGAAACGAAAAATGGTATTGTTATGGTAAGAACTAAATCTGGAAATCAAGTTTGGTGTGGAAATTGTAAGAATTGGAGAAATCAAGATGGAGGAGATAAATTCGAAGCATTAAGTGGAACAATGTATTTTCGATATAATCAAAAGGTTCTAGATTTTTTAGACATTTGGATTAAAAAAAATGAAGAAAACGCTCAATGGGAACAAAGAAACATGCAAGAAATATTAGAAGAAAATATTGTAAATTTAGATATTGAAAAACTTCCTTATTCTTATTGTACAGTTGTGACTCATGGTAACAGTATTCCTAAACACATGATAAATCCTGGAGAAGTTATAATTCTACATTGGCAGAAGTCAAGAAAGTTCAAGAATAAAAGATTATGGAATACTACTTGACAAGTAGATGTTTTATATGCTATACTTATAATATAAAGACATAAAAAGGAGATGAATTATGAAACCAATCACAGCTAATATACGAGCAACAAATCAAACAGTAACGGTTATTGATTGTGTGTATCTTTCTAAAGTAAATATGAGTTTGTATTTAGTAAGATTTAAAAATAAAAAAGAACAAATATTCGACGAAGATGAACTAAGGGATATTAGATGAGCGACAAATCAATAGACAAAATTGTAGACGATATAATTAAAAGATTAAGAGAAGTAGGAACAACAGGACAAATACTTCATTGTGAGAATTGTCATCACGAATGGTCATCTTTATTAGGAACTATTTGTGATTGGTGTGGAAGCAGAGGAAAATAAATTGTATAAACTTTACAACAAGAAAAGCTAATGAAATCACAAGATATTCTATTTAACCGAATTTGTCAACTAATAGCAATGTCCTTCGCTCTAGATATCAAAGATGTGTTGGAAATCTATTCAAAAACAAATTCAATAGATAAGACAATATTAACCATAAAAGAAGCTCAATAAATCGCTCATATTTACGATTTAAGACACTTTCTTTATATCTTAGTCTACATCTATACTTTATTAACAATCGTTGAAATTTATTCAACGAAAACGTCAATACGTTGATTTTAACAACACATCTAGGAGCTTTATGACATTTTATATAACTATATTGATTTTATCTGTTATTATTCATGAATTTGGGCATCTTTTTGCCTCTTTGTTATTTAATGTCAAAGTTAAAGCATTTTCGGTTGGATTTGGTAAAATACTGCTTCATAAGACATGGAAGGGTATTGATTGGCGAATATCTTTGCTTCCTTTTGGTGGTTATTGTGATATTGAAGAAGGACTAACAACTGAAAATAGTCTTGCTTGTATTCCTTATTGGAAACAGTTTATAATATTAACTGCTGGTGTTAATCTTAATTTATTGATTGCTTTAGTAGTGTATTTAATTCACTATGGTTCTATTGCTAAAGGATTATATATTGATTGGAATTTTCTTATGTTTATGATTAATGGAGATACAACCATAAACTTTTCTGTTCCTTTAAATTTTAATATCTCGTTATTTTATGTGAGTTTTTTAAACCTTACATTATTTTTATTTAATATGATACCTTTCCCGGCCCTTGATGGTGGTTATTTATGGTTAATGCCTTTAAGACGAAAAATGGGAGAAACATTTTATAGGTATTTAATAAGTATTTCTTTCTATTTTTTAATGGTGGGTCAAGTCGTATTAATTATTTACTGGTGGTTTATAAAATGAAAAAACCTTTAAAAAAACTAAAAAGAAAAGAATTTGAATTACTTAAATCAATGGGTTTTCTTTGGGAATTTTATACAGATGCACCAGACACATACGAAAAAATACATCGTGATAAACGCAAGAAAGATAAATCATGTTAGAACAGCTACTTGGATGGATAGGTAATATATTTTTTATTGGTGGTGTTTATATGTTAGGTGAAAAAAACATCAAAGGATTCTATTTAAACACAATCGCTAATATGCTATATGTTTATCAATCTATATTAATGAATAATCAAGCTTTACTCTGGTTAAGTATAGGTCTTGCTATTTTAAATATAAAAGGCATATATCAGTGGAGAAAGAAAAGCTTAATTGAATCTGGGTTAGAGGATGCCAAGAAAGGTCGTTTAGTTGACGCTTCGGAAGATTATTCTAAATATATTGAAATTAAAGAAGGAGAGTGAGAAATGAGAGATAAGATAAGAGAGATAGTTGAAGGCTCATCTTGGTATGAAAAAGGAGAGTGGGGTGTTAGAGATGCTATAAGAGATACGCTTGTAAACGCAATCTACCAAGCCACTCGGTTAGATGAGGAGAAGGTGGCAGATATTATTGAAGCCTTCGATGGAAATTCAATAATATTTACAAGTTATGATGATGAACCAAGTATAACTAAGAATGGAATAAAAAGAATATCCAAAAAACTCTGCTCACAACAAGACGAACTGACTAAGGAGGGGTGAGATGAGATATAGAAAGAAACCAGTAGTGATTGAGGCAATTCAGTTCACAGGAGATAATCACAAAGAATGTAAAAACTTTATAAAACCAAACTTTGATAACACATTGAATTATCCAAATATAAAAACATTAGAAGGTGTTATGAGAGTGAATATAGGCGTTTTTATAATTAAAGGAGTGCAGGGAGAATTTTATTCCTGTAAGCCAGACATATTTGAACAAACTTATGAGCTTATAACTGACTAAGGAGTGAGGATATGAAAGAGATATTAAAAGTTGATATAAGGAAGAATAAAACATTAATATGTATGGTTGGGATTCCATACTCAGGGAAATCTACAAAAGCAAAAGAGATTGCAATTAATAAGAATGCACCAATAGTTTGTCCTGATTGCATAAGAGTAGCAATACATGGGTGTAAGTTTATTCCTTCAGCTGAGGGATTAGTCTGGTCGGTAGCTAAGATAATGGTTTCGTCTTTATTTCTAACTGGGGTGGACAATGTTATTTTAGACGCAACAAATACTACACCAGAAAGAAGAAAAGAATGGATGTCCTCTAAATGGAAAACCATATTTCATGTAATTGATACTTCAAAAGAAGAATGTATAAAGAGAGCTGAAGCGATAGGAGATTATACAATAATACCAATTATAGAGAAAATGTTTGAACAAAAATCTTTTTATAACTAAGGAGGAATGATATGAAAGATAAGATAAGAGAGATAGTTAAAGAAGAGTTAAAGAGGTATAAGATTTGTGAAGATAAAGAACTTTCATCAACTTTCGCATCTTTAATAGCTCATAAAATTATAGAGATTACTCGGTTAGATGAGGA
>Ga0222679_1000137_pt1 | contig 30762 bp, 27 predicted proteins | sample AntAcemetagen939_FD_179843 | JGI IMG/M metagenome (GOLD analysis project Ga0222679, IMG submission 179843) | Saline water microbial communities from Ace Lake, Antarctica - #939 | ecosystem: Environmental > Aquatic > Non-marine Saline and Alkaline > Saline | place: Antarctica: Ace Lake...
GATCTCCTGCTTGTCCTAATCCATGAGTACTATCACTAGTTCCAATTCTTAAATTGTTAGATATTGTTGTTGTAGATACATTAGTAGTCGTAACTGTTAATGCTCCATCTGAACCAATGTTGAGATTAGCATAATTATCTGTATTGTAACCTAAACGAACTTGAGGATCTGTACTAATTAGATGAAGCTTAGTTCCAGGTGTACTTGTCCCAATTCCCACGTTGCCTCCGTCAAATACAAATGTCTGAGCAATAGAAGTATTACCAAATGTAATCATCTCTGCTCCATTTTCTGTGCTGATGTTAATATAGTTATCTGTGCCTTGTTGAATGTCTAAAGCATCAGCTGTATCATCTGTTAAATTGCTTGTAATGGTTCCTGTTGTAACTGTATCTCCTGAGAGAGTTATGACACTTCCATCAATATATGTTGTAGCCCCATCATTACCAAATACTATTGAACCATCATCAGCAACAGACATTCTTGTTGTTCCATCTGTTAATTCAAATGTTCCTCCTGTTCCTGCATAGGTAACTGTTATCGCATTTGATCCATCTGAAGTAATATTGATTCCTGCTCCTGCTAATGTCGTAAAAGCATCTGAATCAATATTTACTGCTCCAGTTGAATTTACCGTGTATGTTCCAGTTGAAGTGTATGTGAAATCAGTTCCATCAATAGTAACTGTACCTATTGAATTAATATCAAAATTGTTTGTTTCAAATGTAATGTGTTGTTCATCTCCATCTGTACCAATTGTAATAGCTCCTGTGTTGTTGAGGTCAAATGTTGCACTGTTTAATTCCATTGCTTGACCTACTGCATTTAATGCTAATCCACCTGTACCTGTAATAGTTAGAAGTCCTGATGTTGTTTGCCATGTAGAAGCTAATCCTGCTGTAATATTGCCTACTCCATTAAAGGAAAGAGATGTGCCTGTTGTGGTTGCTGTTCCTGCTATTCCAATACTTGTACCAAAAAGTCCTGTTCTCCATCTTAACCAATTAGTCTCATCTCCTAAATCAGATACATTATCTACTGTTGGAACTAAATGAGTTCCTATCCTTGAATTGAAATATGTAACATCTGTAGTTGTTGCATCTCCTAAATATATATCTGCATCTACATACATATCTGAATCAACTTCTAGGTTCTCTGAGATGAAAAGATCTCCTGCTTGTCCTAATCCATGAGTACTATCACTAGTTCCAATTCTTAAATTGTTAGATATTGTTGTTGTAGATACATTAGTAGTCGTAACTGTTAATGCTCCATCTGAACCAATGTTGAGATTGGCATAATTATCTGTATTGTAACCTAAACGAACTTGAGGATCTGTACTAATTAGATGAAGTTTAGTTCCAGGTGTACTAGTACCAATTCCTACATTGCCTCCGTCAAGAACCGTTAGAACTTCAGTTGATCCATCATAGAGATTAAGAATATCTCCAGTACCAAATTGCTTAACGGTTAATACAGTATCAGTTGTAGTAGCTATCATTAATGTACTGGTAGAAGTTAATTTATCATTAATATTAACTGTACTATTAAAAGTAGAAGGGCCATTGAATACACTTGTTCCACCAACTGAGAAATTGCCACTAACTGCTAAACTTGATGCACTAATACCAGTATTAAAAGTAGCTATATTATGAAAAGTTGCATCTGAATAAACATCAAGTACCGTAGTAGTATCTTTAGAATTTCCAAAAGCTGCATTATCATGAACCGATAAAGAACCACCAATTGAACCAGAACCAGTTACATTAAACGTAGTTAAAAGAGCATGGCCAGATACTTCTAATCCAGACGATGGAATATATATTGGAGCATATGATGGAACAGTATAGTCAATCTTTGAACTAATCTTAGATTTTAATGTAGTTATTTCTGAACCTAATTGAGAAATCTTATTATTAACTTCAGTCAAATCAACTTGTTGAGTAATTTGAGTTATTTTTTCTGTTATTTGAGTAACAGGTGCTCCTTTGATAATTGTTTCCTCAACTACAATTGTTTTCCCTTGTCTAACAGAGAGATCTCTTGAATACCAATCTAAAGAATATCCAGGAATTAAAAATTCAGCTACTTTGATATATGCATTTCCAAGTTTATTTTTCGCTATATCATATCCTTGTCCAGTTTTAGAAATAAGAGCATTAACATTATCAAAAATATTTGCTGTAACATTATCTTTATTATCTACAAATTCAATAAGTCCTCTATCCATTTCAAAAATTAGTTTATCCTCAGTAATTTTAATAATCTCTCCTACATATTTTTTAGTTTCTTCTAATTCTTCTAATTCTATTTCTATTGCTACTAATGATTTGAAAGATTGTTTAAGATTTGATAATTTCTGAGATGTTTGATTTATCTTATTATCTATCGTTTGATCTATCAAATTAGGCAAATTATATGCAAAAGTTTTTATCTCAAATGATTTATTTCTTCCCCATTCTTTTATTTCTTGAATAGAAGAAAGAGAAGAAATCTTTAGAGAAGCTCCTATAGACGAAAAATTCTCCTGTAATAAACTTGGAGTATTTTCTAATGATTTTACAATCATATTTACTGTTTGATCTCCTATCCCATATATCGGATAAATCTTATCCGATATCGGATAGGATATAGCCTCAGAGTATAATTCCTTGGTTATTTGCGGTAACTGAACTATATTGTATTTTAACCTCTTTTTAACATATTCATTTTTCTGACTTAGCTCATTAAAATTATTAATAGATTTTTTAATAGAATCTTTAGCAAATACAATTACTGACTTAGGAATATTTAAAAATACAATTCCAAAATTTTCTCCAAAACTTCTTGTATTTTGAATAAATTCTTGAGTAAATCTTGGAACTGTATTTCTAATTTCTTTTTGTGTGCTTTGTGTTGATGAAACTATTTGGTTTGAAATTTTTTCAATGCCTTGTGTTGTTTCTTCAATTAACTGAGGAGTATGGCTTAATGCTTCACTTGATATTTTACTTACATTGCCAACTGCTTCTTGAGCAGAATCAATCAAACTAAAAGTATTACGACTTTGTTTAAAAACAAAATCAGCCATACTCTCTCCTGCGTAGAATATGGCTTCAAAAGACTTATCTTTCCAATTGGCTAAAGAAGCTCTTGCTCCTTGGCTAAAAGTAAAAAAGATACCGATAACTAATGAGCAAATTAAAATTATACTAACAACCCTTAAAGAACTGTATATATTATTAATTTTAACTTTTGGAATTTTAAAACCAGAGTATGCTTTATCAATAAAAGCCAACCCCCTATCGATTGGTTGGCTAATTATATCTATTTTAGATATTGATAGCTTAATTAAATCAAAACCATCATCTAAAAGTTTTAGAAGTCCGCTTAATGCAATAAACAGAATATTAATAGATAGAACCAATCCTTGTCTAATGCTTTTTATAGACTCTAAAAGAATCCCAGAAATATCAGATACAAAAGAGTAAATAAAATAAAAAACTGGTTTAACCAAATCAGACAATGGTACTTTAAAAATATTTTTACTTTTTTTCTTTTCTGTAACTATTCTCTTTACAATCTTTTTTTCTACTTCTGATACGTCTTCCCCATTGAAATTTTTGATATATCCATTTAACCATTCTTTGGTTGTTACCCAGTTACGTCCTTGCTTAATTGCTTTAAGCTTTCCATGACGCGCGCGTAAACTCAAATACTCTTGTGAATAATCACAGAGCTTACTTGCTTCAGCTAAGGAAATATATATTTTATTACTATAGTTCTTCTTTTCGGTCATAAAAATTACTTAAACATCTTGAATAGCTCTCTTTTCCAGATCAATAAAGCTATGACTGGAGCAGACAAAGCTAATACCAATAAGGTTAAACTTATGTCTTGAGAAATGCATTGTGTTATTGTGTAACAAACCATAAAAACAAAAACGCAGGTAAACCAAAATAAATCCTTTTGTTATAGAATTATCGGTTACCTGCGCAGTAACTATTGATATCGTGTTGTAGTCCTATTATAGTCTTTAGCCTAAGGACATGTCAAGCGGTCTATCCGATAATATCGGATACTATAAAAAGCAATATATCCGATATTATTTAAACGCTTTTCTTTGGCTTAAATAAGCCAAAAACTACATTTTATTTATCGGATAAGGATAATTGAATTTTAATATCATGATCATAAATATAAAGTTATCCACAATGATAAAATTTTTATTTCTTAAAATTAAATTAATTAACCCATAAGCATCGTCCTAATTTAATCCATAAATAAACAAAAAAGTCGTGCGTTAAATTTTTTTAAATAGAAGCGAGCAATTTAGATTCTTTTTGAAGCGCGTCGGAGCCCTTTAGGGTAAAGCGTTCAAAAAAATCTGAATGCGAGCTTCTAATTCATGAAGTTAAATGTGATTTTTAAGATCTATTTATCCACAATTGCTTACTTGACACATAGTATAGAAAAGAGATAAAATAATTAATATAAGATACATAAAGATATATAAACATTATAAAACCTTAATATCAATAAACTAAAACTATGAGATACCTTACTATTAAAGAAGCATCAAAACTTATCCATGTAACTCCCCTAACCTTAAGAAATTGGGATAAGAAGGGAATATTAAAACCTTATCGTAATCCAATTAATAACTATCGTATGTATCGATTAGATCAGATAGAGGGATTCCTTAGAAGAATAGAACAAAGCAGAACTAAACAAACTATAAGAAAAATAGATTTATTCTAATAAGAGTTTTAATAATAAAAAAACCCGTGAATTATATCACGGGTTTTTTTATTACTCCTAATTAAATATTAACTTCTTGCTTTAATACTTTGCATTATACCAAGAGCTAAAAATATACTAATCAAACTACTACCACCATAACTAACCAAAGGCAATGTAAGTCCAGTGATTGGTAATACAGCTACATTCATTCCAATATTAATTACTATCTGAACAAAAATCATTATTGCTAAACCAGAAACAAAAAGACGAGAAAAATTATTAGAAGAAACTAAAGCAATTTTAATAATTCTCCAAAACAATCCTATGAAACAAAGCAACAAGAAAGAGACTCCAATCAATCCTCTTTGTTCAGCTAATGTAGCGAAAATAAAGTCAGTATGTTGTTCTGGTAAAAACTTAAGACCAGCTTGTGAATTATCACCTACTCCCTGACCAAATAGACCACCTGAGCCAACAGCAATCAATGACTGACTAATATGATATCCCCCACCATAGGGATCTTCTTGTGGATTTAAAAAAGTAAGAACTCTTTGTTTTTGATAATCTTTTAAGATTAAGAACCAACTCCCGACTAAAAGCAAAACCATAATTAAAAAAAGAATACCTAAATGACGTATTTTAATACCAGATATTACAACCATACCAAACCAAATGCTTAATAAAACTATAGCAGAACCAAAATCAGGTTGTATAAGAACCATTGCGATAAGTAATGCTACATAAGAACCAGAGATAAGCAAATGTCTAATTCTATAAAGTTCAATATGACGTAAAGAAAAATATTTAGCTAAAAAAAGAATAACTATTATTTTAACAAATTCCGTAGGTTCAAAGTTTACATAACCCAAGCTAAACCAACTAGAAGCTCCTTTAATGTCTTGAGAAAATAAAACAAAAATTAAAGAAGACAGAGAAAACAGATATAAGATAAACAAAACATAAGAATAATTTTTAAAAATTCTATAATCAAAAAAACTCAATCCAAGCATTAATATTAAACCAAGACCTAAAAAAGATAATTGTTTTTTAAAAGAAAACACTGATTCAGAAGAACCAATTCCATAAATAGTTAAAAGCCCTACTCCAGATAAAAGTAAGACAATGAAAATTAATTTCCAATCAAGTTTTCGTAGATGAGAATACATAAAGATTAAAAATTAAAAATTTTATTCTAGTATTCTTGAAATCTTTCTGTGTCTCTTATTCCGCTTAAATAATTATCTAAATTAAAAATATTTGTTTCAACTTCAATTTTAAAAGAAGCGACTTCTCCATCTATGGTATCGAACCAAATAGAAATAAAATCACGTTCTTCGTCAGCTAAAAAAGTTCTTATTTCATTAGTGTTAATACCTACTAAACGATCATAAGAATCAAATAATAAAATATCAATATCTATTTTATCAAAATCAAAATTAGTTTTATTAATTAAAATTGCTCTTGCTTGAGAAAATCCAGGTTCTTGATCTCCTAAAAGACGATATTCTTTTTGTTGAACACCTAATTTAGGCGGTTGATAATCTTCTAGTTTTTCCCATTCAACGCTTATAAAAGAAAACTTAATTTGTTTAACAGGAATATCACTCTCGGCTTTAATTTTAAGAATATATTTTGTTTGATTAGGCAAGATATAAGTTGATCCAGGATATTCAGATATTAAATTATCTTGAGTATCATAAAGTTCAAATTTATAAGATATATTACCACTTCCATAATTCTGATTAGGATTCTTTATTTGAGCAACTAAATCATAAAAACAATCTTGAGATGGAATAACTTTAATAGACAAAATTTCTATATTGTTAATATGAATCAATTCGCAAGGCAAACATGGTCCACCGCAATCAATTTCCTCTTCTTCTTGATTTTTAATACCATCATTACAAGAAGGATCTGGTTTAATAAAAATAGAATAAATTAAAAATACGAGAGCAAATAATATAGAAAAGAATATTAAAGCGATAATTATTTGTTTAATGTTTCTTTTTGTCATAATAGAATAATAAAAACCCTATATATAGTATAGGGTTTTTATTATAAAGATTCAAGACACTAAATTGGCGGCTACCTACTTTCGCAGTAAAACCACTATCATCGGCCTTGATGGATTTCACTTCTGTGTTCGGAATGGGAACAGGTGGGACACCATCAGCATAACCACCAAATTAGTGGCTTGAATCATAAAAATTAATATTCAAAAAGCTAGAAGGATAAATAAAACGATTTATTAGTACTCCTCGGCTTAACACATTACTGTGCTTACACCTAGAGCCTATCAAAGTAGTCATCTTCTACTAATCTAAGATACTTAATCTCGGGAGGGGCTTCGCGCTTAGATGCTTTCAGCGCTTATCCCTTCCAAACTTAGCTACCCAGCGATGCCCCTGGCGGGACAACTGGTAGACCAGAGGTTTGTTCATCCGGATCCTCTCGTACAATGGACAAATTCCCTCAAGTATCAACGCCTGCGGCAGATAGGGACCAACCTGGCTCACGCCGGTCTGAACCCAGCTCGCGTACCTTTTTAATGGGCGAACAGCCCAACCCTTGGTAGCTTCTTCACCACCAGGATAAGATGAGCCGACATCGTTTATAATCTATTATTACTAATAGGAAGGACTATATCTTCATCCGTTTTATTAAACGGAGTTGGCGTATTATAGTAGTTTAAATCTTCATTATGAAGTACCTACTATCATTGCAGTCTCTACGGGGTCAGTTATTTTATATAACTAACTTCCCACGATATTGTCCTTTTTAATTTTATTATTACCACTAAATTAAAAGGATTTCATCGTTATTAGCCAATTTTTTGGTATGATATTACTATCACAGCACCCCGGTTTGTCGGTTTAATTGAGGTGCCAAACAGCGCCGTCGCTGTGGACGCTTAGGCGCTATTAGCCTGTTATCCCTAGGGTAACTTTTATCCGGTAATCTTCCGCGGTTCTACAACCTACGGTCGGTTCACTAAGTTCTGCTTTCGCAACTGCGCGACATGTCAGTCTTGCAGTAAAGCCGGCTTGTGCCTTTACACGACAAACCCGATTTCCATCCGGGTCTAGCCGACCTTTAAGCGCCTCCGCTACTTTTTAGGCAATTATGTTAATCCCCAATTTCTTACGCATAGAGGGAACAATATATGGTTCAATTAAATTAACAAATTTCATAACCGTTTCTGATAATAGATATAATCTCCAACCAGTTGGTTCTTTTTTAAAATTTGTTTTGATACCAAATTTTTCCCATAATGCTTTTTGTAACCTTTTTAAGTTTACTTTAGAAAAACATTGAGTATTAATTAATAATGCTCTATGTTTTTTTGATTTCATTTGCCCATCATCCATAAACCATACTGCCATTGATAATGGCGTTAACCATCTCTTAATTAAAAGAGGTATTTTTCTACTTTTATCTTTTTCATAGAATTGTTGAGCAAAAAATCTAAGATTTCCCACAGAAAGAGTACTAAATTCATATGTCATGAATTCCTTACCAAAACCTTTTTTTTCTCTTTTTCGAGGAATAGTATTAACAAATTCATTTAATTCTTCATATAACCAATCTACGTATTCTTTGTGATTGATACTTTGTTCTACTTTTAATCTATATGTTTTCCCATTATTCTGTGTTTCTAAATGTCCATCTCCTAATACCAAACCTATTACAATCTCTTTCTGTCGTTTTGTAAGTTTTAATTTTTTCTTTTTTTCTTTTAACTCTTTTGTGTTCATAATTGTTTAATTTGTGAGGATATTCTTTATGTCGCCACAAAGATCAGACTATATCTTCTCCATAAATATGGAGTTTGGCGTGTAGTCGTTGAAGGGTCATTCATTAATTAATTAATGAAGACTTCCCTGCTGATTGTCTGCACTGAAACATTTTCACTGGATTATTAATCCTAGTAGTTTCAGATACTCAGAGTTTCCAGCATACAGCCAAAACGCCCCAGTTTCCATTTTATCACATAACTTCTTATAAATCTAAGTAACGGAAAAGATTATATAATACTGAAATAAAATAGAAAGGTTAAGGCGAGCGCCCCACTCAAACTGCCCAGCACCCACTGTTTCCACCATAAAGGCAGATTAGAAGTATTATTTTAAAAGACGGGTATTTCACTGACGGCTCCACCCAACCCGAAAGTCAGGTTTCAAAACCTCCCCGCTATGCTATGCATTTAAAACAAAACATCAATGAGAACTTGCAGTAAAGCTCCTAGGGTCTTTCCGTCTTGCCGCAGGTAGGAGGCATCTTCACCCCCACTGCATTTTCACCGGGCTCTTCGTGGAGACAGTTTCCCAGTCGTGACGCCATTCGTGCAGGACACAAATTACGTGCCAAGGAATTTCGCTCATTTTGTTACTATTCGTCTTGCGAGACGAAATTCTATACATCGCTGTATAGATCGGACTATATCTTCCTTGATTATCTCAAGGTTTAGCGTGTAGTCTCTGAGGATTCTAAAAACTTGGATGGTTTCTTTCTGTTCATTCTCTGGATTAAATTGGCAACTTTCTTTAATCCTTTAAGATTATAATGTTCTTGTTTTAACATTAATTTTATAATCTTTACGAATAATTCAAAATCTTTCTTTTTTTCAGTTCTTAAACTATTTTCACTGAAAAATGGAATGATTTTTTCATCTATATCTTTAATTGATCTTACACAATATCGATATATATCTTCTCTATGGTTATCGCGTCTTCTATTAATGAATATTTTGCCACATCCGAAAAATTTTTGAATAAATTCTAAAGAATTTAAACTTTTTTTTCCTTGCGTAACAACAAATTCTGGAAAAACTTGCCAACCATATCTAGTTTTTTTATTTCGAAACATAGATACGGAGAAACAACCTTCTCCATCTGTATAACCAACTATCCATCCGATATTTTTTAGTCTTTCCTGCTGATTTTCTGGCATCTTCTTTCTAGAAGATACACTGGTCAGATTTTTACTTTGCATAATGTTATTTTATTTATGGTAACATTATACCATAGTACTGCCAGATACTCCAGGGATTCCAGCATATAGCTAAATTTTACTAAGGCAACAAATTTTCACCTTAGGACCGTTATAGTTACGGCCGACATTCACTAGGGCTTCGAGCTTTAGCAATTACCCATAAATGGATAATCACCTCAACTGTTAACCTTCTAGCATTGGTCAGGCGTCACCCCCTATACATCCTCTTGCGAGTTAGCAGGGAGCTGTGTTTTTGATAAACAGTCGCCAGGAATCTTTTGCTGTGGCCCATCAAAGATGGGCAGGGTTTATCCCAAAGTTACACCCGCTGTTTTGCCGAGTTCCTTCACGAAGAATCACCCGTTCGCCTTGGTCTACTCGACCTGCCTACCTGTGTCGGTTTACGGTACGGATCCTGTATTCCTAACCTTAGAGGCTTTTCTTGAAAGACTGCTCATCGAAATCGGTAATGCCGTAGCAAAACCTTTCCGCTTACCTTGGAGTTAATATAGACCGGATTTTCCAAATCTATCTCCTTAGCACACGGACGGAAATCCAATAATCCGCTTCGACTACTAATCTTTGTCCCCTCATCGAAAAATACAGGAGGGACGGAATATTAACCGTCTGTCCATCGCTACTATGCATCTAAAAAAATGCATGCAACTAAGGCCCGCCTAACCCTTGGCTGATATACATTGCCAAGGAAACCTTAGGCTTTCGGCGATCCGGTATCTCACCGGATTTGTGGTTACTCATGCCAACATTCTCACTTCTTTGAACTCCACTAAACCTCACGATTTAGCTTCAATGCTCAAAGAACGCTTCCCTACCGCCCATTGCTTAAAAGCAACAGGCCTGTGTCTTCGGTATCAAACTTAGCCCCGTTAAATTTTCGGCGCAAAATCTCTGAACTAGTGAGCTGTTACGCACTCTTTAAAGGATGGCTGCTTCTAAGCCAACCTCCTAGCTGTCAGAAAAACTTCACTTCCTTTCCCACTTAGTTTGATTTAGGGACCTTAGACTACAATCTGGGCTGTTTCCCTTTTGACCATGGAGCTTAGCCCCCACAGTCTGACTCCCTCGCATAAATTATAGGTATTCGGAGTTTGATTGAGATAGGCGGGACGAACCCATCCATATCCCATCCAGTGCTCTACCCCCTATAACATTCACGAGAGGCTAACCCTAAAGCTATTTCGGGAAGAACCAGCTATTACCAGGCTCGATTAGCATTTCACTTCGAACCACAGCTCATCCCCTAGAATTGTACGTCTAGTGGGTTCGGGCCTCCTCTGTCGTTTAAAACAGATTCACCCTGGCCATGGTTAGCTCGCTCTGGCTTCGGGTCGTATCCAAGCGACAATCTGCAATAAAGCAGGCGGGCTATTAACCCTCGCTTTCACTATGTCTTCGTCCTGGACGGACTTAAACAAGCCGCATAGATACACTCGTTGGCTCGTTCTGCAAAAAGCACCCCGTCATCCCGGTAAACCGGGACTCCGAGTCTTTGTAAGCCTATGATTTCAGGTTCTATTTCACCGCCCTTAAAGGGCTACTTTTCACCTTTCCCTCACGGTACTGGTTCACTATCGATCATAAAGAGTATTTAGTCTTGGCAGCGTAGGACTGCCGGATTCACACGGGATAGTCTACTCCCGCGCTACTCAAGAATAATAACTAGAAGCATAAAGGGATTTTCATCTACGGGACTTTTACCCTCTTTGGTGCTGCTTTCCAGCAAGCTTTGATTAACCAACCTTTATATTAATAAACTTCCTTCAAAACTAATGCTCTGAAACGTTATTACCTTACAACCCCTATCAATGTTTAGTAAACTAAATATAAAATAGGTTTGGACTATTCCCTTTTCGCTCGCCGCTACTAAGAGAATGCGTTTCGCAATAATGCGAAACTTTTTTTCTTTTCCTTTGGGTACTGAGATGTTTCACTTCCCCAAGTTCCCTTCCCAAAAAAAATTGGGATAACATTGCTTTACAATGCTGGGTTTCCCCATTCGGACATCCTCGGTTCAAAGGTTGTTAGACACCTCCCCGAGGCTTATCGCAGTCACACCACGTCCTTCATCGGCTCTTTATGTCAAGGCATCCGTCATAGGCTCTTACTTATATCTATCCTTCCAACTTTTTGAATATTAAAGTTGAACTTATTTACACATTTTATTAATTGACGGAAAGTATTTAATTATTAATGATCAATCCTATCTGAATTAAAAAGACCGCTCGAAAGCGGCTAGATTTAAGAGAGTAAAATAAAACCCTCAGTCATTAAAACCGCTTTTTATTTGAATTAGTCTTTTCATTTTTCTCATATCTATAATCTATATTATATTATGAACATTACACTGTCAACCCTAATAAAAAAGAATGACTAAAATAGCCATTCTTTTCAAATATTATATATTTAATAAATCTTTAATCTCTAACTTCTTTTTTTAGATTATTTAGAAATTCAGCTGCGCTTTCTTTGCCACCTAAACCGAAAGATAGACCTATTCCTAATGTTAAAGCTGCTACAAAACCAGTAAATAGAGTTTGAATTAAAGACGGAACAATTCCTAATTGCAATAATGCAGCTAGAAAAGCAAATACTAGAATAGACCATTTAGTTACTGCACCTAAGAAATTAGCAGACTTTAACCCTGCTGCCTCTACGCTAGCCTTAACTAGTTTCTGTAAGAAATTAGAAACTAATACTGCTATTAATAAGATGATAACAGCAACAACTAATTGAGGGATGTAAAGAAGAACTGTCTTTAGGAAAATAGTTACTTCTGATAATCCTAATATGTCCGTTGAAGCCATCAAGAAAACGATAATGAAAAACCATCTTACTAGTTCACCAAAAAAATTTCCTGAATCTAGTTTTAAATTAGCTTTTTCTAAACTCTTTCTAAATCCTATCTTCTCCAATATTTGATCAATACGCAAAGATCTAACAATCTGAGTTGTTAATTTACCCAATAGAACAGCAATTATCCAACCAATAATAAATACAATAATTGCTCCAAGAAAGATTGGTAAAAAATCCATAAATCCTGTCCAAAGTGATTGCAAAGAAGCTGTTACTACCTCAGTCCATGTTTGAATCGCCATTTTTTTCACCCCCTTTCATTGTTAGGTTTAATTTCTATTATATTTATATAATAACACAAAAAAACAAAAATCCACAGATGCCCTGTGGATAAATATGTGGGCGTACTTGGATTCGAACCAAGGACCTCGTCATTATCAGTGACGCGCTCTAACCAACTGAGCTATACGCCCTTCCTAATCAATACAATAACAAAAAAAGTTAAATTAGACAAGTTTTTTAATTTCTTTTGAAACTTTATCTTCTAAATCTTTTTTTAATATTCTTTTTTCCATAATAATCTTTCCATTAATAATAACTGTTTCCACATCACTTCCTTGAGCAGAATAAACTAAATGAGAAACAAGATTATGATGAGGTATTAAATGAGATTTTTCAAAATCAATAATAGAAAGATCAGCTTTTTTTCCTTTTTCTAAAGAACCAATTTCTTTTTCCATTCCTAATGCTTTGGCTCCATTAATAGTTGCCATATCTAAAACTGTTTGAGCATTAACTATAGTTGGATCTAAATTACTAATTTTATGTAACAAAGCAGCAACTTTCATTTCTTCAAACATATCTAGATTATTATTAGAACAAGCGCTATCTGTACCTAACCCAACATTTATTCCAGAATTAATCATTTCTGGCAAAGGCATTATTCCTGAAGCTAATTTCATATTTGAAATTGGACAATGAACAACAGAAGAATTAGTTTGAGCTAATATTTTTATTTCTTTCTTATCTAACCAACAACAATGAGCTAAAAAAGTACGTTCATCTAAAATGCCTGCCTTATCTAAAATCTCAATTGGACGTTTCTTATATTTCTTTAAAGAAAAATTAACTTCTAATTTAGTTTCTGAAGTATGAGTTGTTAAAAATAAGTTATTTTTATCAGCTAATTTTTTAGCTCTTATATATGTATCCAAAGAAGTTGTCTGAAACATATGAGGAGCTAAAGAAACTTTAATTAAAGAATGGTTTTTAAATTTATCAATAACATCTTGAGCAAGTTTAAATGCTTCATCTGTTGTTTTATAATAAAAAGTTGGAACATCTAAAATTGCGCAACCCAAAGATCCACGCATACCAATTTCTTCTGTTGCTCTTCCAACTTCATCACTATAATAATAGAAATCTGAAAAACAAGTTGTTCCTGATTTAATCATTTCTATCATGGCCAACAAAGAACCCCAATAAACTTCTTTTTTTCCAAATTTTGATTCAATTGGATAAACATGCTTTACCCACCACTCTTCTAATCCCATGTCATCAGCATAGCCACGTAATAAGGTCATAGCTAAATGACCATGAGTATTTATTAATCCAGGTAAAACTACTTTCCCTTTTCCATTAATAATCTTTTTAGATGCTTTCTTGTATTTCTTTTCTATTTTTTCAGACAATCCAATATCTTTGATTAATCCTTTTTCAATTACCAATCCTCCGTTTTTAATAATCTGACGTTTAGAATCTTGTGTAATAAGAATTGTATTTTTTATTAAAATCATATTAAAAAACTCCTTATCATAATAATAAGGAACTTTTCATTTATTTGCAATCTTATGTAGTTGTCTCAAATAGTCCAATAGGACCATCATAAATCTCTATTTAGGGCTATGAGATTAATACCCACGAGTTGAGATAAGAATTCTATATCTCAACCTGTATCGACACCCCATATATATAAAAAATATATAGAAAGGAGGTGATCCATCGACAGCTTCCGCTACCGATGCCTTGTTACGACTTAATCCTGGTCACTGATCTTACCTTAGGCCCACGCGAAGTGAGACTTCGGGTACTACCAACTTCCCTGATTTGACGGGCGGTGAGTACAAGACTTGAGAACGTATTCACCGTGACATGGCTGATTCACGATTACTAGCGATTCCAACTTCATGAGGGCGAATTGCAGCCCTCAATCCGAACTGGGACCGAGTTTGATGGGATTAGCTCCACCTTTCGGTTTGGCAACCCATTGTCTCGGCCATTGTATCATGTGTGTGGCCCAGGATATCAAAAGGACACGCTGATTTGACGTCATCCCCGCCTTCCTCCCCCTATACAGAGGCAGTCTCCTATGACACTTGTAACATAGGACAAGGGTTGCGCTCGATACCCCACTTAAGGGAACATCTCAAGACTCGAGCTGACGGCAACCGTGCACCACCTGACCCTGATGTCTAAAAGAAAATTTATCTTTCGATAAACGGTCATCAGGATGTCAAACCCTGGTAAGGTTCCTCGCGTATCATCGAATTAAACCACATGATCCACCGCTTGTGCAAGTCCCCGTCTATTCCTTTGAGTTTTAGCCTTGCGGCCGTACTTCCCAGGCGGTCAACTTAACGCGTTAGCTTCGCCACTCAGAGGGTCGATACTCCGAACGGCTAGTTGACATCGTTTACGGCGTGGATTACCGGGGTATCTAATCCCGTTCACTCCCCACGCTTTCGTGTCTCAGCGTCAGCCAGGCACCAGCCAATTGCCTTCGCCTTTGGCGTTCCCTACCATATCAACGGATTTCACCCCTACTTGGTAAGTTCCATTGGCCTCTCACCTGCTCTAGTCTTAACGTTTGGCGGGCAGCTCCGAGGTTGAGCCTCGGAATTTAACCAGCCACTATTAAAACCGCCTACACACGCTTTACGCCCAGTTATTCCGGATAACGCTTGGGGCCTTCGTATTACCGAGGCTTCTGGCACGAAGTTAGCCACCCCTTATTCCTGTCTTAACATCATTTTGGAAAACCAAAATTTCTCAGACAGAAAAGCCTTTTACACCCCGAAGGGATTCATCAAGCACGCGGCGTCGCTCCATCAGGCTTTCGCCCATTGTGGAAGATTCTCGACTGCTGCCACCCGTAGGTGTACGGTCCGTGTCGCAGTACCGTTGTTGGGGATCGAGCTCTCACTCCCCCTACCCGTCATAGCCTTGGTAAGCCATTACCTTACCAACAAGCTGATAGGACGCAGGCACTTCTCGAAGCGAAATCACAAAAGTGATACTTTACTCCACCAAAGGTGGAGACTATCTAGTATTAGCTCGGATTTCTCCGAGTTATTCCAGACTTCAAGGTAGATTCCTACGTGTTACTAACCCGTTCGCCACTGACTGTCCGAAGACAGTCCGTTTGACTTGCATGCCTTATCCACGCCGCCAGCGTTCATCCTGAGCTAGGATCAAACTCTCAAAAAAAATAATTTGAGACAACTACACAAAATTGCAATAAATACATTTGATATTTAATTATAAAAGGACTTTAATATCTTATATCATCTAGCATTCTCTGTCAACTTTTGTTTCCATTCTTTAATTTTTTTATGATTTCCTGATAATAGCACCTTAGGCACTCTTCTTTCTTTATTATCTATCTTTATTTTTTCTGGTCTAGTGTATTGAGGATATTCTTTTGAAAAAGAAGAAAAACTTTCTTCAATTAATGAACCTTTCTTAATAACTCCTGGTATCAATCTGGTTACAGAATCAACTATCACCATTGCTGGAATCTCACCACCAGTTAGAATATATTCTCCTATTGAAACTTCTTCATCGGCTATATGTTTAGCAACTCTTTCGTCAACACCTTCATAACGACCAGATATAATAATTAGTTGATCTAATTTAGAAAATCTCATAGCCATTTTTTGATCAAATTTTTTACCCTTAGCCGATAAAAGAATAACCTTGCTCTTTTTAGATTTGAAATGTTTTTTTATATCTTTAACTGCCTTATAAATTGGTTCGATCATTAGAACCATTCCAAATCCTCCACTATATGGACGATCATCAACTGTTTTATGTAAATCAGTAGTATATTTCCTTAAATTATGAATATTAATTTTAACCAATCTTTTTTGTTGGGCTCGTTTAATAATTGATTCATTAAAATATGAATCAAATATTTTTGGAAAAATAGTAATAATATCAAATTTCATAATAATTAGAATTTATTAAAAACAAAAACTGCCCTACTAGAGTAACGGCAGTCTTTGTATTTCTATGATTACAGTTTCAATTCATCGACTACTTCATCAACGTCTTTTTTTGTTTCAGAAGCAGCTGGTTGAGGTCTAACTCTGCCACCTTCTGGCTCTTCAATCTTAAGATTAATTCTGGCATTATTTTTAACACCAATTACTCTTAAAATAGTTCTAATAGCTCTGGCAGTAGAACCTTCTCGTCCAATAATCTGACCCATGTCCTCTGGGTTGACTTTGAGGCTCAATAGAACGCCCATCTCATCAACTGTTCGAACGACTTTTACGTCATCTGGACTACTGGCTATGGACTTAACAACATACTCTAAAAAATCTTGATCTATATTCTTAACCATAAGTCTTGTATTTTCTTGTATTACGTTATAGCAGTCCGACCATTTCTTATTTTATTTTAACTGCTACTCTTTCTATATTTTATTCTTTTTTTTCTGTTTTGTCAACCTCTTTTTCTTCTCCTCCGGGCGGGGCAAGCTCTTCCTTTTCTATTTTTTCTTCTACTTTCTCTTCTACTTTCTCTTCTACTTTTTCTTCTACTTTTTTCTTATTAATTTTAAATTTCTTTTTAATTTTAGCATTATCAATAACGCCATTGGAAACCAATAGATTATGTACAGTATCAGAAGTTTTTACTCCTTGTCCTAACCAATATTCTATTCTTTCTTTATTTAACTTAACTTCTTTTAATCTAGGATTATAATTTCCTAGTAATTCTAAAAATTTTCCACTTTTAGGTGAAGCAGTTTTTTTTATCAAAACGATACGATAACTAGGAGCATTCTTTTTACCTGTTCTATTTAAACGAATTGTAAGCATAATATATTTTTTTTAATTTAATTCCACTTTTTCTTTTTTAATGCAGCTTTAGCTGCTCTTTCTTGAGCTTCTTGCTTAGAAGAACCTTGGCTTTCTGCAATTAATTCTTCTTCTAAATAAATACCAACGATGAATTGTTTATCATGATCAGGTCCCCATTCTTTCATTACCTTATAAGCAGGTGTAATTCCAACTCTTTCTTGAGCTTCTTCTTGAAATTGACTCTTAGGATCTTGATAAAGTTTTTGTTCAATAATTTCTGGCAATTCTTTAATAATTTCTCTTTCAATAAATTCTTTTGATTTGTCATGTCCTTGATCTAAATAAATTGCACCTATTAATGCTTCTAAAGCATTGGCCATTATATAGTTACGAGCACGACCATTATCTTTTGATTCTCCATGACTTAAAAGTAAATGATTATTCATTTCTAATTGGTTAGCCACTTTAGCCAACATCTTGGCATTAACTAAAGCTGCTCGCCAATTAGTAAGTTCACCTTCTGGATTAGGATAATTTCTGTAAAGATAATCTGTAACTATAATTTCAAGTACAGCATCTCCTAAAAATTCAAGTCTTTCGTTATCACTTAAATTAAATTCAGGATTTTCATTTAAATAAGAACGATGAACTAAAGATTGTTTAAGTAAATCCTTGTTATTAAACTTTATCTTTATTTTTTTTTCAAGTTCTGATAAATTATTCATCTTTACCGGGTTCACCAATTTCACGGTAAACCGTACCTAAAACACCGTTAATAAATTTTCCTGAAGATTCGCCTCCAAATGTTTTAGCTAATTCAATTGCTTCATTAATTGCGACTTTTGGGGGAACTTCTTTTCTATTTCCAAAAAGTAATTCATAGAGTCCAATGCGTAAAACATTCCTATCAATAATTGTAATTTGATCCAAGGGCCATTCTGGCGCTGATTTCTCAATAATTTTATCTATTTTAGTTAAATTTTCTTTAATTCCATTAACTATCTGCCAAATAAAATCATTTTCATCTATACCAAAACCAAATTCCTTAATATTATTATCAACAAATATTTTTAATTGATTAGGTTCTTTGCCTTTAAAATCCCATTCGTAAAGAGACTGCATGGCGATACTTCTTGAAAGATGACGATTAGCCATATATTAAATTTTTAATTTTAATTATTTTTTTGAAAGACCTTCTGCACTCAATGGTTTTTGCGTAGCCTGTTCCTTTTCTTGGCCAGCAATTTCTTTCTCTTTCTTTTTTCTTTCTTTCTTGTTTAGTTTAGCTAAAACATCAATTATTTCTTTACCAGCATAGGTACCACAATTTTTACAAAGCTGATGAGGCAAAACTATTTCATTGCATTTTGGACAATTAAAAAAATTCTGCTTTTTTAAAGCATGATGAGATCGTCTCTTGTTTCTTCTCGATTTAGTATGTTTTTGTTTTGGGACTGCCATGATTTGTTTCTATTAAACTAATTCTATAATTATAAATAGGTTTTTGTCAATCTCGCCTAGCGAGACAAGTCTCTCTTTCGATAATTTTTAATTGCTTTTTTTAAAGCTTGAGCTGCTAAATTACTACAATGCATTTTAAACTGAGGTAACCCGCCTAATTTTTCAGCAATATTTTCTTCAGTTAATTCTAATGCTTGTTCTATCGTTTTGTTTTTCGCCATCTCAGTAATTACAGAAGAAACTGCGATAGCAACAGCACAACCCAGTGTTTCAAATTTAATATCTTTAATCTTGTTGTTCTTAACTTTAATATATAATTTAAGAATATCTCCACATTGTGGATTGCCAATTTCTCCAACCCCATCTGGATCTTTCATAAAACCCATATTCTTAGGATTTTTAAAGTGTTTAATTACTTCTTTAGAATACATATTATCTACCTGATATTTTTCTTAATCTATTAACTGCTTTTATTAAAATGTTTAAAACATAGTCTATGTCATTATTACTAGTTTGACGACCTAATGTAAATCTAACGCTAGAATGAGATTCTTCATCTGATAAACCAATTGCTGATAAAACGTGTGATGGCTTTAAAGAATGACTAGCGCAAGCTGATCCAGTTGAAACATAAATACCTTGTTCAGATAATTCAATTAATATTCCCTCTCCTTCAATTCCCAAAAAACTAAAATTAATATTATTTGGTAAACGATATTCTAATGTTCCATTTAATTGAACATCGGGAATATCTTTCATTATTCCTGTAATTAATTTATTCCTTAATGTTTTAATCCTGTTATTATCTTTATTATTTTTAGACACTAAATTAATTGCCTCTCCTAATCCAACGATTCCAGGAATATTTTCAGTACCAGAACGCAAACCATGTTCTTGCCCTCCTCCTCTAATTAAGGGAGCTATTGGTATTCCTTTTTTTAAATACAAAGCACCAACTCCTTTTGGACCATAGATTTTATGTCCAGAAATAGATAATGCATCAACATTTAAATATTTGACATTACAATTAAGATAATTAATTGCCTGAACTGCATCTGTATGAAAAACTATTTCTTGATTAGTTTTTTTAATTAATTCTCCGATTTGCTTAATAGGTTGAATACTTCCAATCTCACTATTTGCATACATAACTGAAACTAATATTGTATTTTTCTTAATTGCCTTTTTAACTTCATCTAATTCAACTATTCCTTGTTTATTAACTGGCAAAATAGTTACTTCAACTAAATTCTTTTCTTCTAAATATTTAGCTGGCTCAATTATTGCTTTATGTTCAATTGAAGATATTATAATATGTGGCTTATTCTTTCCCCCATTTTCCCAAAACTTATCAACTACTCCGTAAATAAGCCAATTGTTACTTTCGGTTGCTCCTCCTGTAAAATATATTTCTTCTGATAAACAGTTTAAAAAAGTTGATATTTGTTGACGAGCTTCGTCTAACCCTTTTCTAGCTGAATCGCCGGCTTTATGAATACTAGAAGAATTACCGTATTTTTTATTAAAATACGGCTGCATTTTCTTTAAAACAGCCGAATCAACGGGCGTTGTTGCTGCATTATCAAGATAAATCTCTTTCTTTTTCATTAAAACATATTAACAAAAAATAACGATTTTGTCAAAATAAACTAGTTTATAATTCTATACCTAATTATTGTCCACAAACCCTTTAATCCATCTATTATTTTTATCTTTTTCCCGTCTTTAAATTTTCTAGGATTGTATTTTATAGGAACTTCTTTAATATCTTTTCCTTTTTTTAAAATCTTAGCTGTTATTTCTGCTTCAATTTCAAACCCATTACTTTTTAATTGAATTGATTTAATTAAATCAGATGGAAATAACTTATAGCATGTATAAGTATCGGTTAATTTAGAATTAAAAAGTATATTATTAACTTTAGTTAAAAGCCAAACTCCAAAAACATAATGAGAATAACCTTTTCTATCTGGATTAATATTACGAGAACCATAAACTGCTGAACCTGTATTTTCAAAAACTTTTAAAAGATTTTCATAATCATTAGGACTATATTCTAAATCAGCATCTTGAATAATGACTACTTGACCAGTAACCCTTTCAAATCCAGTTCGCAATGCCCGGCCTTTTCCATGTCTTTCTTTATGTTTTAAAATAATTAAATTAAATTTATCTTTAATTTTTTCTAAAATTTCTGCAGTTTTATCTGTTGACCCATCATCTATAACAATAATTTCTTTTTCATAGTCAAAAACCGAAGCTAAATAAACTTGTTCTAATATTTTCTCTAAAGTTGCTTCTTCGTTTAAAATAGGAATTATGATAGAAAGTTTTTTGTTCATTATTTTTTTATTCCAAAAATTTCTTTTGGAATTTCATATTTATCAATAATTAACTTATTAATATCATTTCTTTTAAGAAAAATTATTGCAAAAGGATCATAATATACAACGGCCCAATTATTATCCTTAACACGTTCGATTAGAAATTGTTGCCCCCATTGAGTATAATCCCTATGAGAAAAATATATTATATTAAAATCATATATATTGTCCTGTTCTTGCCATATTGTATTATTTGTTTGAGCTGGAATATATATGTCCTGAAAATGATATATTGAATATGCTTCTGGACGATTATCAGTAAAAACATTTCTTTCTGGAAATAAATGATAAATTAGATATCCACCAATATCATAATTATTAAAAATTCTACCTTGAAGATTATGTTCTCTAAAAAAATCCATTGATTGATTGTTGTTCTCCATTAGGCCAAAGCCAAATCTATATTCTTGCAAAGGTAATTTTTGATAATATACAAAAAAACTAATTAAAAATATTGCTAAACTTAAGAGAATGATTAGGGATAAAGAAATTTTTTTAATTTGAAGTTTAGAATATCTTAAATTATACACAATAATTATTAATGCAAAAAATCCAAATAAGGTAAAATTACGAATTGCTAATAGGCCTAAAAAACTCCAAACAATAGCTAGGGTAAAATAAACAAAAGAAAAACGCTTACGATTTCTAATTAAAAGAACAATAAAGCTTATAATCAAAATAGCTAAACATATTTCAAATAGTTTTAAATTAGGACTATTAAATCCCCAATTTTCTAAAAACCAAACAGATTGATTCTCAACAATCCTATACCCATAACTCTTAAAAATATTAAAAGGATAAATTAGGCCTTTAATAAAGAAGGGATTTAACAAGCTAACCAATCCAGTTAAAATCAAAACAATACCAAGTTTCTTATTAATCCTTTTCTTTCTAATAATATGGTCCACTAAAAACAGACCTATTAAAGCAGGACCAAATACAAAATAGATATGTAAATTAACCCAAAAAATTCCTAAAATTGGTAAAACAAAAAGCCATTTACTATCTAATTTGTTTTTCCTCCAATGCCAAAGAATCCAAAAAAATAAAGCGATAAAAAAATACGAAAAAATTTCAGGCCTTATTTCATTCCTGGCAACCATTAAAGGAATTAATAGTAAAGAAATTAAAAAAGCTATTTTAAAATTTGATTCCTTTTGTGCAATTTTAAAGAATAAGAAAAAAGTAATTAAACTAATTAAAAGACAGAAAATAGAGAGTCCAATAAAACCAAAAACTTTCCAAATAAGATAAAAGATTACTCCGCTTCCCCAATGATGATTAATAAATTTATAATCTGGTTCAGTATATGAATAAAAATTAGTATTTAAAACTCCGAATTGACCATCTAGAATCATTTCTCCATTCTTAATATGTCTTCCTAAATCAGATGTAGTTAAGTCAATTTTTTCCATAAAAAAAAGCCCATACCAAGACATTAATAAAATTAATACGGCAATTTGGACTTTTTTCTTATTCATATTTCTAATTGATCTCTAGTAATTGAACTTCAAAAATTAGATTGGAATTAGGAGGGATTATTTCTCCTGATCCTTGCTCTCCATAACCAAGTTGCGAAGGAATAAATAGCCTTCTGACTTCATTTTTTTTCATTCCAACTAAACCTAGATCCCAACCTTGAATTACTTGTCCAGCTCCTAATGTAACTTGGAATGGCTGGCCCCTATCAACACTTGAATCAAATTTAGTTCCATCTTCTAAAATACCAATGTAGTGAACAGTTAATTTATCACCATTCTTGGTTACTTCTCCTTCTTCTCCTGGTTGAGTAATTTCAGCCCTTAGTTGACTCCAGAACTCTTCTCCGGTCATTCCTCCATACATATCTTGTTCTGTTTGTTCATTATTTACTTGTTCGCTTCCTTGTTCTTCTCCTGGCATATCTAATCCTTCACTATTAAATTTCATATTATTAATTTCATTATCTTTATTGATTTTAGATAAAAAATACAATCCACCCACAGCAACTAAGAAAATAACTATTGCAAAAATTATATTTTTCATAATGTTTATATTATATCTAAATATTATAAAAAAATCAATTTACTAAAAAATTGATATTAGAAAACATATTAGCTGGGCAACTCCTTTGTTTTATACAATAAAAGTTCTTTGAGAATTTTTTTTAATTTGATAGTTGCAAGAGCGCAATATTTATCAGCTGCACCGTAATAAACAAAAAGTGTTCTATCTTTAACCAGAGCGCCAGTAGGAAATACCACCATATTGACATCTCCCTTTGTCTCGTACTCTTTTTCTGGTTTCAGAATATCATAGGGAATTTTCGCAATAACCTTTGATGGATTCTTTAAATCTAAAAGCAGTACTCTTGCCGTGTAAATAATATTATTTTTTTTATCTCTACTAACATTATGATAAATTAAAAGCCATCCCTTATCTGTTTTAATTGGAGGAGGACCAGCTCCTGTTTTTTCGTCTTCTTTATAAACAGACCGAATAATTAATTTATGATCAAACCAATTTTTCAGATCATAGGAGTAAGCAATCCAGACAGCTGGCCTTTGAGGTAGATTCTCATAAGGCAAAGGTATATCAACTTTTATTTTTTTGGACAAGGGATCCTTAAACCAATTTTTACACCATCTATGCGGTCTATGTATGAGTACAAACTTACCATCTATTTTCTCCGGGAGAATAACCACATCTCGATTATCAGACTCTGGAGGAGTAATAATTCCATGACGTTTAAAATGGATAAAATCTTTTGTGGTTAAAAGAGCTGTTTGGGAATCTAAAAGGTGTATATCTTCATAAGATGGCTTGCCTTGATTTTTTACTCTTCGAGAAAGCGCCACATAGGTGATATAAAAAGTATTACCTATTTTAGTTATGCGCGGGTCTTCGCAGGCCCATTTATCATAATTTTCTTCTGGTTTGATGAGTGGCGTCTCACTTGTTCTCTTAAAATTAAATCCGTCCTTACTTAAAGCTAATCCTATTCGAGAAATATATGCCTCATGTTCTCCCACTGCCCGATAAAGAAGAAACACCTGATTATCTTTTAAAATGGCCCCTGGATTAAAAACTGCCTCGTCTTCCCATCCGTTTTGCGGATTTGGACTAAGTATTGGATTGTTTTTGTAACGAATAAGTTCTATCATATCCTGCCATATTTATCTTTTATTCTAACAATATCTTTCTCTTTAAATTCTCCAAAAGATATTTCTAAAACCTCTACTGTATTACGCTGAGCAGTAATGCGATGCGGTTTTTTCTTAGGAATAAAAAATTCACTCCCCTTTTTTGCTTTGACGATTTTTTCCCCAATAGTTATCAAGGAAGATCCTTTTAAAATTTTCCAAAATTCGCTTCGGTTTCTGTGAAATTGTAAGCTAGTCTCTTGTCTTGGTAAAATAGTAATAATTTTTACAGTGCAGAGTTTATTTTTTACAAACTGTTCAAAATTACCCCATGGTCTTTTTTCAAAATATGTTTTCATTTTATTAAAAATAAAGTCAGTCACTTTTTTTATATTTTCCCTAATAAAAATGTCTTAAAATAAGGCACTGCGGTCCCTCGAACTCATATTTTATGGCTTGCCATTCTTTATCCTTAGCGAAAGATTGCTTGTCCCTCGGCTAAAGCCTCGGGATATGTTTTTTATACCCAAATTAAAATTCGGATAAAAATCATAGCTGGGGAGGTAGGGTTCGAACCTACGATCATGGATTCAGAATCCATTGCCTTACCACTTGGCTACTCCCCAATAATTAATCTAAATATCTTCGGATAGCAACCAAACTGCTTGAAATACCCAAAGCCATACCAATCAACACCTGAAGGATAAAGAAAACAATTAAATTTACCTGGAAGAAATAAAAGAGGTCAGTTCCTGGTAAATAGGAAGTAATCTTTGGTGAGAGATACCACAAAAGCGGATACATGACAAATAAAGAGATGAGAGTAGCAACAAATCCATAAAGAATCCCTTCAATAACAAAAGGACCACGAGTGAACCAATTGCTCGCTCCAACTAATTTCATTACTTTAATTTCTTTACGAGATGTATAAATTGTTAAACGAATAGTATTATAAGTAACTAATATAGCTAAACCAGCTAAAATTAAAAATGCGATAGAACCAACTTGACGAATTGTTTTTGTGATAGAAGATAAACGACTAATAACTGCTTTATTCTCTAAATAATTTACCTTATTAACAATATCATAATAATTTCCTTGATTAAAGAAATCAGCAATTGATTCATATTGTGAAGCTTCTTTTGCTTTAATATTTAAACTAGCTTCTAATGGATTAGTATCTAATTCTCCTAAACTTTGTATTAAAACTTCATTGTCCTTATGTCTTTCTTTAAAATTAATTAATGCTTCGTCAGTAGAAATATATTCGACACTCTTTACTTCTGCTAATTTAACTAAATCACTTCTAACTGATAGTATGGAATCTTCTGATGTATCTAATTTAAAATATACACTAACATCAATTTTATCTTCTAATCCATCTATTAAAGAATTTATTAAAACATTAGTTAAAATTAAACTAGTAATTCCAAAAATAGCTAAACTCATCATAAAAATAGCAGTTGAAGAAAGCCATTTATTACGCCAAAAACTTAGAAATCCTGATTTAATAACACGAGTAAGTGTAGTAAACATAATTTTTAAAATAAGATGTATTTTCCATTTTGATCATCTTTGATGACCTTGCCTTTTTCTAATGTAATTACTCTTTTATCAATTCCATTAATTATCTCTCTATCATGAGTAGAAAGAATAACCGTAGTTCCTAATTCATTAATCTTTATTAAAAGTTTAATAATATCCCAAGTATGAAGCAGGTCTAAATTACCAGTTGGTTCATCTGCAACTAAAACATCTGGCCTATGAGCCAATGCCCTAGCAATGGCTACTCTTTGTTTTTCTCCTCCAGAAAGCTGGCTTGGAAAATGTTCAGCGCGATCCATTAAATTAACTAATTTTAAAAGTTGAGGAACATCATTCGCTATATCACTGTCAGACCTACCCCCTGCTTCCATTGCAAATGCGATATTCTCATAAGCAGTTTTATTGGGTAATAATCTAAAATCCTGAAAAACCATTCCAATTTTACGACGCCAAAGAGGCAAATCTCTATTAGAGATTTGACCAATATCATTCTTGCTCCAAAAAACATTACCATTAGTTGGCAACTCTTCTCTAATCAAAAGTTTAATTAAGGTTGATTTACCAGCGCCTGATCTCCCTGCAATAGAGACAAACTCTCTTTCATTGATTGTTAAATCAATGTTTTCTAAAGCCGAACAATTAGGTGGATATATTTTTGAAACTTTATTAAATACTATCATTTTAATTTAATAATCTCTGCTTCAATAAATTTATCAAGATTACCATCTAAAACTGACTCTGGATTTCCAACCTTAACATTAGTTCTATGATCTTTAACCATTTGATAAGGATGAATTACATAAGAACGTATTTGACTGCCCCATTCATTAGGCATAATCTGGCCTCTTAACTGATTTCTCTCTTCTTCTCTACTCTTTAAATTATACTGATAAAGTTTACTATTAAGCAACTTCATTGCTGTCTTCTTGTTATCCCCCTGTAATCTTTCATTTTGACAAGAAACAACAATATTAGTTGATATATGAGTTATTCTAACAGCTGATTCTGTTTTGTTTACATACTGACCACCGGGACCACTCGCTTTATATGTTTCAATTCTTAGGTCTTCTGGTCTAATTTCGGTCTGGTCTATTTTATCCATTTCAGGTAGAACTTCGACTAAAGCAAAAGAAGTATGACGCGAATGATCAGAATCAAAAGGAGAAATACGAACTAAACGATGAACTCCAGATTCTTTTTTTAAATAGCCGTAAGCAAAAGCTTTTTTAATAATTAAAGTTGCACTTTTAATCCCTGCTTCTTTGCCTTCCTTTATTTGAATTACTTGTGATTTCCAATCTTTTTTCTGAACAAACTTTAAATACATTTTTAATAGCATTTCTGCCCAATCTTGAGCATCTGTTCCTCCAGCTCCAGCATAAATTGATAAGATTGCACTTTTATTATCGTATTTATCTTTCAATTTTTCTGATAAATCTTTCATTGAATAAGTTTATCATATTTTTAAATTCAAGTAAATGGAGCCGAAGGAGGGAATCGAACCCACAACCTACGCGTTACGAGTGCGTTGCTCTACCCTTGAGCTACTTCGGCGCATAAAATCCTTTATTAATAGGTTTAAATTTATTCTACTAAAAATTCTTGAAAATTAAAAGGTCAATGATCATTTTAATTGATAATTTGACAAGGATACCCGCTGGGGGTATACTTATTACTTATAGTAAACAACGTTAAATATATGAGAGAAAATACAATAATTCAGCGTTTAAATATTATTAAGGGTCAAGTCGAGGGATTGACTAAGCTTATAGAAAAAAATGAAAATTGTCGTAAAATAACAGAACAATTTTATGCTATTAATATTGGGTTAAAAAAGGTTGTTGAAATGTATTTCAAACAAAATTTATCTTCTTGTTTGGGAACGATTAATCTCAAGAAAAGAAAAAACATTGAATTTCTATTAAAAGAAATAATTAAAAATAAATAATAAATAATAAATAAAATCAAAAATATGTCACAAACTATTGAAATAACTAACCAAAATTTTAAAGAAGAAGTTCTTGATTCTGATATTCCTGTTTTAGTTGATTTTTGGGCACCATGGTGTCAACCATGTTTAATGATGGCTCCAGCATTAGAAGAGCTAGCTGATAGTTTAAAAGGTAAAGTTAAAATTGCTAAAGTAAATACTGAAATACCAGAGAATCAACAACTAGCTGTTCAATATCAAATTCAAAGTATTCCTAATATGAAACTTTTTAAATCTGGTAAAGTGATTAAAGAGTTTATCGGTTTAAGATCAAAAGAAATGTTACAACAGGAACTAGAGAATGAACTTTAAGATTAATAAAAAAAATGAAAAATAAAATATTTCCTAATATAGTCAAAAAATTAGAAGAAATAAAAAAAATTGAAAAATTAACTGATAAAGAATTCTCTTTACTCCTAAGGGTAAAGAAAATCAATCGAGCTCAACTTAAAATTGGTAATAAAAAACTATTAGCATGGCGAATTGTTTTTAATGATACCTTAGGTCCAGCCAAAGGAGGTATTAGATTCCATCCAGACGTAAGTGAAGACGAAGTAAAGTCACTTTCTTTTTGGATGACAATTAAGAGTTCATTAGTTGGCTTGCCCTATGGAGGAGCTAAGGGAGGAGTTAAATTTGATCCAAAAAAATCATCTCCTCATGAATTAGAACAAATTAGCCGTAAATTTATAGACGCTTTTTATAAAGAGTTAGGTCAAGATAAAGATATCCCAGCTCCTGATGTTTACACCAATTCACAAATAATGGCATGGATGTTAGACGAATACGAAAAAAAAGTAGGACATCACGAACCAGGAATGATCACAGGTAAACCATTAGAACTACAAGGATGCAGCTTACGAGACAATGCAACTGCTAAGGGCGGTTTTATTATTACTGAAAAAACAATTAAAAAATTTAAATTAAATAAAAAGAACATTAAAATTGCTATCCAAGGATTTGGCAATGCTGGTTTCCATTTAGCTCAAATGCTTTATCAGGATAAACTAAAAATAGTAGCCGTTAGTGATAGTAAAAATGGAATCTATAATAAGGATGGCTTAAATATAAATCAGGTATATAAAATAAAAAACGAAACAGGGTCAGTATCCGATTATAAACAAGCTAAACAAATTAGCAATTCTGATTTATTGGAATTACCAGTTGATATTTTAATTCTTGCAGCTTTGGAAAATCAAATTACAGAAGATAATGCTGATAAGGTTAGAGCAAAATATATTATTGAAATTGCAAATGGTCCCATAAGCTATCAAGCAAATAAAATATTGTTTAATAAAAATATAATAGTTGTTCCTGATATACTAGCTAATTCAGGAGGTGTAATAGTTAGTTATTTTGAATGGGCCCAAAATAGAACTGGAGATATTTTAGATGAAGAATATTTGAAAAAATTATTACAAGAGAAACTGGATAACTCATGGCAAAAAATGATTGAATTATATGAAAAACATAATAAAAAGATAGACTTAAGGACTGCAGCATATATCATTGCCATTAGAAGAATACTAGCCGCAGAAAAATTAAGAGGAAATTTAAATTAATCTAAAATCAATTAAAGACAGATTTTTTAAAATGAAAACTATAAAAAAATATCCTTTACTAATTATTGGAACTGGACCAGCTGGATTAACAGCTTCAATTTATGCTTCACGTTATGGAATAAATCATATGATTATTGGAGAAGCAATGGGCGGATTAGTTTTCGAGTCACATAAAATTTGTAATTTTCCTGGTGAACAAGACATCTCAGGCATAGAGCTAATTAATAAAATACAAAAACACGCTGAATCACTTGGGCATTCTTTACTTATAGATAAAATAGTTAATATTAGTCAAAAGAAAAAAGCATTTGAGATAATTACTCAAAATAAAAAAGTGTTTTTAAGTGATACTATTCTTTTAGCTGCAGGAACCAAGCATAGACGATTAAATTTACCTGATGAAAATAAATTTATTGGTCACGGTATTTCCTATTGTGCTACTTGCGATGCCATGTTTTACAAAGATAAGATTGTAGCTGTTGTTGGCGGTAGTGATAGTGCTAACACTGCTTCACTTTATTTATCCCAAATAGCTAAAAAAGTTTATCAAATTTATCGAAAAGATAAATTACGCGGAATTACTGCTTGGATTGACCAAATTAAAAATAATAAAAAAATTGAGATTATTTATAATCAAGAGATTATTGGTCTTAGGGGTAAAGAAAAATTAGAAAAAATTATTTTAAATAATTCCTATCAAGGAAAAAAAGAAATTGCTATTAATGGTTTATTTATTGAAATAGGCGCTATTCCTGATAAAACATTAATTCAAGAAGCATTATTAAAAACTGATAAAAATGGTTATATCAAAGTAACTCCAGATCAAAAAACCAGCAGGAACGAAATATGGGCTGCTGGAGATATTACAACTGCTTCTAATAATTTTCATCAAATTATTACTGCCTGCAGTGAAGGAGCTATTGCTGTTGAAAGTATTTTTAATTTTTTACAACAGAATAAATAGAGCGGGATACGGGAATCGAACCCGTGTTTTGACCTTGGGAAGGTCGCGTTCTACCATTAAACTAATCCCGCAAATATTATCGAGAAAAAAAGTATTGCCACCATTCCCAATAATTTGCTGTT
>Ga0222679_1000142_pt1 | contig 30435 bp, 32 predicted proteins | sample AntAcemetagen939_FD_179843 | JGI IMG/M metagenome (GOLD analysis project Ga0222679, IMG submission 179843) | Saline water microbial communities from Ace Lake, Antarctica - #939 | ecosystem: Environmental > Aquatic > Non-marine Saline and Alkaline > Saline | place: Antarctica: Ace Lake...
TTAAGTTCTACAAAAAGATGAATCTTCCTCTACCACATCTATGTCCTGATTGTAGACATAGAGAAAGAATTAAACAAAGAAATCCTTTAAAACTATGGAAAAGACAATGTATGAAGAAAGGATGTAAGACTACCTTCCAAACAACATATTCACCTAATAGAAAAGAGATTATCTATTGTGAGAAGTGTTATAATAGGGAGGTGGGGTAAAATTAATATTCTGATGCTTGACAAATTCAATAATGTCTAATAAAATAGACATATGTCTAATAAAACAGACAACAAAATAAAACAGGTTTTTATCTCATCAGGCGAACAAAGAATTCTTGAGTATTTATCTTTTGTTGATGAATGGAAAACAATTCAAGAAATCAAAAAAGCTAGTCAATTATCAAAAGCAGCTATTCATTTAATTTTAGATAAATTATTTAAATTAAATTTACTAGAACGAGATCAAAAAGGCAAAACCTATCTTTATAGGGTTAATTCGTCTTCTAATTTTTTTTGTATTTTAAGTCAATTTAAAGTTTTAAATAACTTAATTAATATTTCTCCATTATTGAAGAAATTAATTCCTATTAGTGAAAAGATAATTTTATTTGGTAGTGCTAGTCGCGGAGAAGATTTAAAAAATAGCGATATAGATCTTTTTGTAATTGCGCATGATTTTAAAGAAATTAATAAATTGATTAAAAAATATAGCACAGATAGAAAAATACAAATAATTGTCCGTACGCCAATAGATTATATTAAATTAGAACAAACAGATTCTGTTTTTTATAATGAAATTAATTCAGGAATTGTTATTTGGGAAAAAGAAGATCATTATGCAGAATAAATTTAAAAAGTGTTTAGAGTATAAAAAGATAGTTCGTTTTAATCGTGGACCAAATTTAGTTTCTAAAGAATTAAAATTATCTTTAGATGATTTAGATTCTGCGAAAGATATTTATAAAAGAGGGAATTATAAATGGGCAATAGTTCATGCATATTATTCAATGTTTCATGCGGGAAGAGGTTTGTTATATATAAAAAGATATCGTGAAAAAAGCCATTATTGTTTGATTGAGGCAATTAGAGAATTATATGTTAAGGAAAAAGAATTAAGTTTTGTTTTTATCGAAAACATATATAAAGCTAAGATGTTAAGAGAAGAAGCAGATTATTATGGTGAATATAAAAAATCAATGGCTGAAAAATTAATTAAAAAATCTGAAGAATTTTTAAATGAAGTAAAAAAGATTATAGAGAATAAAAAATGAATTCAAAAATAAAAAAATGTCAGAATTGTAGTATCAAGTTCACCATAGAACCTGAAGACCTTAAATTCTATAAAAAAATAGATGTACCTGAACCTACCTTCTGTCCTGAGTGTAGAATGATAAGACGATTTTCTTTTAGAGATGGAATGATGTTATACAAAAGAAAGGTTGAAAAATTTGATAAAGAAGTTTTCTCTTCTATCCCATCAAATTCGCCATATAAAGTTTATCATTCTGATTATTGGTGGTCTGATGAATTGGATGCGACGAAATACGGCAAAGATTATGATTTTAATAAGCCATTTTTTGAGCAAATAAAAGAATTGATGTATGAAGTGGGCTTACCACATTTGTCAAATATAAAGCCAATTAATAGTCCTTATTGTGGTAATGTTGGTGAGGTAAAGAATTGTTATTGGCTTTTTAATGCTGGATTTTCTGAAAATTGCGCTTATGGGATTGATGTTCATGGGTGTAAAGATAGTTATGATTTGGTTACTGTGAATAATACAGAGCTCTCGTATTATCTTTTCGGCTGTGGAGAATGTTATCAAGTATTTTTTTCAACTGAATGCAGGGAGAGTTCTAATGTTTGGTTTTCCAAAAATTTAGTAAACTGTCATAATTGTTTTGGATGTACAAATTTACGTCACAAAAAATATCATATTTTTAATAAGCCATATTCTAAAAAAGAATATTTTAAAAAATTAAAAGAATTTAATCTAGGTTCATATAAATCAATTATAGAAATAAAAGAAAAAGCAAAAGAATTACATTTGAAATTTCCGAATAAATATATGATTGGGAATAAGAATGTTGATGTAACTGGCGATTATCTTAGAAATTGTAAAAATGCTAAAAAATGTTTTATTAGTCGTGATCTTGAGGATTCTTCTTATTGTCAAATGATTTTGTTTTGGCCAAGTAAAGAATGTTATGATATAACAATTTCTGGCGGTGAACTATGTTATGAGATGATAGTGAGTGGTGGTTATAGAACAAAATTTTGTTGGCTAAATATGCCGAAAGATCTTAAAAATCTTGATGCAGGGCATCATAATGAGGAGTATGTTTTTGGAGCTACGAATTCTCACAACCTCTTCGGATGCGTCGGTCTAAGACATAAACAATACTGTATCTTTAACAAACAATATACAAAGGAAGAATACAATGAACTAGTACCTAAGATAAAGAAACATATGAATGATATGCCATATATAGATAAGAAAGGAAGAATCTACAAATATGGAGAATTCTTCCCTCCAGAACTATCACCATTTGGTTACAATGAAACAATAGCTAATGAATACTTCCCATTAACAAAGAAACAAGCAATAGAACAAGGTTACAATTGGTATGATAAACCAAAGAATGAATATAAACCAACAATTAAAGCATCTAATCTTCCAGATAACATCAAAGATGTAGATGATTCAATACTAAAGGAAGTCATAGAATGCGACTCTTCTAACTGTGCAGGAAGTAATGTCTTCAGAATTATACCTCAAGAACTTAAGTTCTACAAAAAGATGAATCTTCCTCTACCACATCTATGTCCTGATTGTAGACATAGAGAAAGAATTAAACAAAGAAATCCTTTAAAACTATGGAAAAGACAATGTATGAAGAAAGGATGTAAAACTACCTTCCAAACAACATACTCACCTGATAGAAAAGAGATTATCTATTGTGAGAAGTGCTATAATGAGGAGGTGGGGTAATATGAATACCTTAGAGAATAAAAATTTTGCTTATATTGACGGCGCAAACCTACATAAAAGGACTGATGCTTCTATTGCTTATATAAATGATCAAAAATCAATTTTGCAGGTTAAAAATAAAAAAGCCCCCGATGGGGACAAAATCCCATAAGGGTCTTTTTGTAGTGATAATGTTATACTATCAAAATAAAAATATATTGTCAAGTAATTAGGTAGGGATAAAATTATGTTTAAGCCAAAAATTAAAACTTGCCAAAACTGTAATTCAAAGTTCACCATAGAACCTGAAGACTTTGAATTTTATAAAAAAGTAGGCGTGCCAACGCCTACTTTTTGTCCTGAATGTAGAATGAGAAGAAGGTTTATGTTTAGAAATGAGAGAAATCTTAGTAAAAGAAAAGATGATTTAACTGGCAAAGAGATTTTTTCAATGTTTTCTCAAGAATCACCAATCAAAGTTTATGAACGAAAAATTTGGTGGTCAGATAAATGGGATCCAATGGAATATGGTCAAAAATATGATTTTAATAAGCCCTTTTTTGAACAAATAAAAGAATTAAGCAGGAAAGTGCCATGGCCAAGTCGTGTTTTAGATGATCCAATAATAAATAGTGATTATTGTGCTAATGGTAATTCTTTAAAAAATTGTTATTTGGCTTTCAGCACTGGTTGGAGTGAAGATTGTGCCTATATTATTATGGCATCATACGCTAAGGATTGTTATGATAATTCATATATAGCTAAATGTGAATTATGTTATGATAATTTTCAAATAGCTGGTTGTTATAAAACATTCTTTTCTTCTAATTGTGCTGATTGCCAAGAAGTATATTTCTCTAAAGACCTAGTAAACTGTCAAAATTGTTTTGGATGTACAAATTTAAGACATAAGAAATATCATATATTCAATAAACAATATACCAAAGAAGAATATTTTAAAAAATTAAAAGAATTTAATATCTTTGACTACAATGGGTTAATAAAACAAAAAGAAGATTATAACGAGATATGCAAAAAAGCTATTCATAAATTTGCGCAGATCATTAAATCAGTTAATTCTATTGGCGATAATTTAAAAAATGTTAAAAACTGTAAGAATGCTTTTGATGTAAAAAAAGCAGAGGATTGTAAATTCGTTAATTGGGGTGGGGATGTATGTAAAGATAGTTATGATTCTGGTCCAGGATTTGGGGCTGTAGCAGAACTTCTTTATGAATCAATAGATACGGGGGTAGAAGCTGCAAAAAGTTTTTTTACTTGGGTTTCTTTCTCTAATTATGATGTTCAATACTCCATCAATTGCCACTCCTCCTCCAACCTCTTCGCCTGCGTAGGTCTAAGACATAAACAGTACTGTATCTTAAACAAACAATATACAAAGAAAGAATATGAAGAATTAGTCCCTCAAATAAAGAAACATATGAATGATATGCCATATACAGATAAGAAGGGGCGAGTATATAAATATGGAGAGTTCTTCCCTCCAGAACTATCACCATTTGGCTACAATGAAACAATAGCTAATGAATACTTCCCTCTAACAAAAGAAGAAGCAATAGAACAAGGATATAATTGGTATGATAAACCAAAGAATGAATACAAACCAACAATTAAAGCATCTAACCTTCCAGATAACATCAAAGATGTAGATGACTCTATACTAAAGGAAGTCATAGAATGTGACTCTAACAACTGTGCAGGAAGTAATGTCTTTAGAATTATTCCTCAAGAACTTAAGTTTTACAAAAAGATGAATCTTCCTCTACCACATTTATGTCCTGATTGTAGACATAGAGAAAGAATTAAACAAAGAAATCCTTTAAAACTATGGAAAAGACAATGTATGAACAAAGGATGTAATAATACCTTCCAAACAACATATTCACCTGATAGAAAAGAGATTATCTATTGTGAGGGGTGTTATAATAAGGAGGTAAGTTAAGGATTTGATGCTTGAAATAATATGCAAAAATTGTTAAATCATAAGTTATTTCATATAAATCAAAACCTTGTTTTAAAGAATGGACAAGATGAGGTTTTAATTTTAAAAAAAGAAAATAAATGGATGTTGCCTGGTGGAAGATTAGAAAAAGATGAAGAATGGGAACAAGGATTAAGGCGTGAAATTAAAGAAGAAACTAATATTAAAGATTTTTCAATCAAAAATATTTCTAGTGTTGATATAAGCGATAGTGGTAATACTTATATAATTATTTTTGTTGGCTATATCAAGAATAAGAAAAAAATTATATTAAGTCATGAACATATAGATTATGCTTGGGTGAAATTAGATTCATTAAATAAATATGATTTTTGGCATAAAAAAATAAAAGATAGAATCAAAATCGCTTTTGAATAAAACTATGGAATCTAAAACAAAACAATGTCAGAATTGTAATATCAAGTTCACTATAGAACCTGAAGACTTTGAATTCTATAAAAAGATAGATGTACCTGAACCTACCTTCTGTCCTGAGTGTCGGATGAAGAGGAGGTTGATTTGGCGGAATGATATAAATTTATATAAAAGAAAATGTGATTTTTCCGGCAAGGAAATTTTTACTATTTACCATCCTAATAATGGGCTTAAAGTTTACGATTTAAAAATTTGGAATTCTGATAAATGGGATCCAATGGAATATGGTATGGATTATGATTTTAATAAGCCGTTTTTTGCTCAATTTAAGGAATTAATTTCTAAGATGCCTTGGCCGAATAAATTTCTTGATATGGACTCAGTTGATTGTGATTATTGTCCGGCCATAGTTTTTTCAAAAAACTGCTATTTATCTGTTTGTAATAGTTGTGAAGATTGTTCTTATGTTATTGCAGGGAGTTGCAATAATTGTCTAGACTCTTATATGATTATAAAAAATGAGAATTGTTATGAAAATATAGATTGTGGCAATAGTTATAATCTTTTTTTTAGCTGGAATTCCGATAACTGTATTGATTCGGCTTTTCTTGAAAATTGTCGCAACTGCCAGAATTGTTTTGGTTGTGTCAATTTGAGAAACAAAAAATACCATATTTTTAATAAACCTTATTCTAAAATGGATTATCAAAAGGAGATTAAAAAATATGACTTGGGAGATTATAATATAATAAAGGAAATAAAAAAGAAATTTAATAAGTTCAAATTAGAATTTCCCTATAAGTTTGCTAATCTTCATAATTGCTATGATGTTTCAGGACATCATTTGAAAGATGTTAAAAATTGTCATTATTGTTTTTATTCATTTAGTACGGAAAAGAACAAAGGCAGTGGAGCTGTGGAAGATTGTAAATTTATTGTTTTTGCGGGGTCTAATACGAAAGATAGTTATGATTGTTCTGATCTTGGCACAACGGCAGAGTTGATATATGAAGGAGTAACAGTGGGACTTAATACTAAACAGATCTTGTTTTCAGTCAATATTTCAAATAGTTCTTATAATATTCAATATTCTAATAATTGTCAGTCTAGCTCAAATCTTTTTGGTTGTATTGGGTTGCGTCATAAACAATATTGTATTTTAAATAAGCAGTATTCAAAGAAAGAATATGAAGAATTAGTTTCTAAAATTAAAAGGCACATGGATGAAATGCCCTATAAAGACAACAAAGGGAATATTTATAAATATGGAGAATTTTTTCCAATGGAATTTTCTCCTTTTGCCTATAACGAATCAATGAACCAGGATTATTTTCCTGTAACCAAAAAAGAGTCTGTTGAGTGTAAATATAAATGGTATAATAAATTTAAAACTGGATATAAATCAACTATTAAATCTAGAGATTTACCAAATCACATTAATGAGGTTAATAAAAACATTCTTAAAGAAGTTATTGAATGTGGCAATATTCATTCTGGATGTAATGGATCAGGGGTTTTTAAAATTATTCCATCAGAGTTGAGATTTTATCAGAAAAAGAAACTTGCTTTGCCTAGATTATGTCCTGATTGTCGTTATCGTGCGCGGGTCAAACAAAGAAATCCTTTAAAGCTATGGAAAAGACAATGTATGAAAGAAGGTTGTTCTAATGAATTCCAAACAACATATTCACCTGACAGAAAAGAGATTATCTATTGCGAGAAATGTTATAATAGGGAGGTGGGGTAATTATGAAATCTAAACAAATACGCGAAAAATATTTACATTTTTTTAAGTCAAAAAAACACGCTATTATCCCTAGCGCTTCTTTAATTCCTGAAAATGATCCAACAACTTTATTTATATCCGCAGGTATGCACCCTTTGGTGCCTTTTTTGATGGGAGAAAAACATCCACAAGGTAATCGTTTGGTTAATGTTCAAAAATGTATTAGAACAATTGATATTGATGAAGTTGGCGATGCTTATCATCATACTTTCTTTGAAATGCTTGGTAATTGGTCACTGGGAGATTATTTTAAAAAAGAAGCCATAGAATGGAGTTTTGAATTTTTAACAAAAGAACTTAATATTCCAATGGAACGATTAGCTGTTTCTGTTTTTAAAGGAGATGATAATGCTTCTTTAGATCAAGAATCAATTAATATTTGGAAAAAAGTTGGTATTCCTGAGTCAAGAATTGCTAAATTAAGCAAAAAAGATAATTGGTGGGGACCGGCTGGACAAACTGGTCCATGTGGACCTGATACAGAAATGTTTTATTGGATTGATAATAACGAAGAAGCACCCAAAGAATTTGATCCTGAAGATGCTCGTTGGGTAGAAATATGGAATGATGTTTTTATGGAATATAATAAAACGGCAGATGGGGAATATAAACCTTTAGATCAAAAAAATGTTGATACGGGCATGGGACTAGAAAGAACTTTAGCGGTATTGAACAATCTAGATGATGATTATAAGACAGAATTATTTATTAATTTAATTAATAAGATTGAAGAATTATCAGGGAAGAAATACGAAGAATCAAAGGGAATTACTAGAAGTATGAGAATTATTGCAGATCATATAAAGGCAGTTACATTTATTATAGGAGATGATAAAGGAATCGTTCCATCTAATGTTGATCAAGGATATGTTGTTCGTCGATTAATTAGAAGAGCTGTTCGTTATGGAAGACAACTTGAAATTAAAGACGAGCTATGGACTAAACAAATAGCTGAAATAGTTATTGAGGATTATAAGGAAGTTTATTCTGAATTAGAAAAAAACAAAGAATTTATTTTAAATAATTTAGATGAAGAAGAACAGAAATTTAAAAAGACATTAGAAAGAGGATTAAGAGAATTTGAAAAAGGAACAGATGCTTTTATCTTATTCTCAACTTATGGATTTCCAATTGAAATGACTCAAGAATTAGCAAAAGAAAAAGGAGAAGAAATAGATGTTAAAAAATTTAATGAACAAATGAAAAAGCATCAGGAACTTTCAAGGACAGCTAGTGCTGGTAAATTTAAAAGTGGTTTAGCTGATACAAGTGAAGAAACAAAAAAATTGCATACGGTAGCTCATCTATTATTAGCATCACTTAGAAAAGTTTTAGGCGATCATGTTGTTCAAAAAGGAAGTAATATTACAGCAGAGCGTTTACGTTTTGATTTTTCTCATTCTGAAAAGATGACTGATGAACAAAAAGAAGAAGTAGAGAAATTAGTTAATGAAGTTATTAAAAAAGATTTAGAAGTTAAATGTGAAGAAATGCCTTTAGATGAAGCAAAAAAACAAGGAGCTATGGGAGTCTTTGAATCTAAATATGGAGAAAAAGTAAGAGTTTATACAATCGATAATGTTTCTAAAGAAATATGCGCTGGGCCTCATGTTGAACAAACGGGCGAGCTTGGACATTTTAGAATTATTAAAGAACAATCTAGCTCTGCTGGAATTCGTAGGATTAAAGCTATTTTAGAATAAATATATTTTTATAAAGAAAAAAGGCCGGAAGCTTTTTGTAAAACTTTCCGGCCTTTTGTTTTTACGCGATTTTGTGTTTATCGCGTTTAGAAGGTAATCTGGAACTGAACGCCGGCAATCATATACTTGCCGGCATTGTAATCCTCATCCCATTCGCCTCGGACCTCGACAGTCCCTTCATCGTACCACATCAGCTCAGGTCTTATACTAAAGCCCTTGGCTAATTGGATAGGACAACTAAGTCCATACATCTGACTTTTGGTATCGAAGTCCATCTCGCCCCATCTGTTTTTTGTGTTCATTTGCCCATACATTCCATGTAGGGTAGCTGGACCAATCTTGTATGATAGGTCAACCCAGAAGCTGTATGTTTCTGCATCGTGAATTTCGCCGTTTGAATATCCGGCGGAGGAAAAAATCGCTGGGTAACTGAAACCCATGAATCCTGCTGCATTTCCCCAATTCTGGCCGAAGTTACCTTCGGCTGAAAAAGCCAAGGGGCCATATCCGGTTTTTAATCCTAGGGAGGCCACATAAGTGGTCATTGCATCATCAGTAGGATATCCGCGCTCCTTCGAATAATCCGATTGACGAAGATTGTCCACCGTCCGCCTCTGCCACATCAGACTGGGATAGAGTTTAATCCAGTCCAATGCTATTGGTACCCCTATATCTATCCTAGGGATTTTGGTCGAGTATTCCACCCCCCAACTCCAAGGTCCTCGGTCTCCGACGACGTCAGCTACGCCAGTAGGATCGACTAAAGCTAAGGCAAGGCGTATATTTTTATTAAATTTGTAAGTCCCTCGGACTTGGGGAATCCGACTTGGATAAAGGTCGCCGAATCCGGCCCCAATGATATTATAGCTACCAGACCTGGTTCCTAGCAACTGAGATGGATTCAATGGCGAAAATGGAGTAGTAGTTTTTCCTGCCGTAATCCGGAGATCCTGATTAATGTCCCACCAGCCATAGGCATGGCGAACTTCAACCCCGTCACTCCAGCTATACTGTACGTTACCCCATTCTTGACCCATGCCAAGCTCAATATACATCCCGACATTATCTTCGTTTGTCCATTTAACATTGAGCCGGGTGATATTGGGCACCTGGATGGAGGTTACATTATATGAACACGTTCCGTTTCCTAACCCCCAGTCCTCGGCGTTGTTTTTGTCTCTGTTCAGATAATAGAAATCGGTAAAAATGATACCTCCGATTTTAAACTTTGCCATGGCCGGCATCGTGAAAACCGCCAATAGTAATCCTGCGAAAATCATGATAAAAAGCTTTTTCATCTCTTCTTCCTCCGTAAAAGTGTTATCAGTTTATTTTTCAACAATACTTTCTTTTCACCTCCTTTCATTCTATTTAGTTGTAAAAAAAACAAAAAAAATGCCTAATAGGCAATTACATATATATTACATAAAATATATTCTTTTGTCAAGAAAAATAAATAATAAAAACATATCCACATTATTATTTGCTCATTATTAAGAATTGTTGTAAAATATAAGAAATGAAGTGGCCTCTAGGAAAGAAATCCAAAATTAAGGAGGATTATTTATTGGCTCTAGACATTGGAACAGAGTTTATTAAAGCTATTGTTTTAAAAATAGGAGAAACTTCAGATAAAATAGATGAAGAAAAAAAACAAGGATTAGTTATTGGATACGGGCGCGAAAGGCAATCATCCGGCAATATGCTTGCTGGGGCTGTAACTGATATTGATGGCGTTGTTAATACTTGTAAGAAAGCAATTGATAGCGCATGTAATGTTGCTAGAATAAAGCCTAAAAGAGTTGTTGTTGGAGTGGCTGGAGAATTTATTAAGGGTGCTACAACTAATTTTATTTGCAAAAGAAGTGAACCTAAAAAAGATATTGATTTAGCAGAAATTCAGAATATTGTCCAAAATATTCAACACAAAGCATTTAACAAAATGCGCAGCCAACTCGCTTGGGAAACATGTAGACCTGAAATTGAAATTAAGCCAATTAATGCTTTGCTTACGGAAATAAAGATAGATGGCTATAAAGTGACTAATCCTTTGGGATTCCAAGGAAATGAAATTTTTTTAAGTGTTTTTAATATTTATGCGCCTTTAGTTCATTTACGCGCTTTAGAAAGCATTGCTTCAAAACTTGATTTAGAATTACTTTCTATTACAGCTGAATCATACGCTTTAACAAAATCATCAGGATTTAATCCTATCTCAGGAGCAATTTTTATTGATATTGGAGGAGGAACTACTGATATTGCTTTAGTTCGGCAAGGAAAAATAGAAGGAATAAAAAGCTTGTCTTTGGCAGGTAGATCATTTAGTAAGCGTTTGGCGCAATCTCTTAATCTTAATTTTGAAGAAGCTGAAGAATTAAAAATTAGGCATGCTCATAAAAAGATAAGTCAAAATGTTCAAAGAAAAATTAGAGATATTCTTAAAAGAGATGTTCGGGTTTGGCTTAGTGGAGTTGAATTGGTTTTAGAAGAATTTAACCAAGAAGAACCTTTTCCTTCTTTAATTCTTTTATGCGGCGGCGGTAGCTTGTTGCCTGATATTAAAAATATTTTAAGCAGAGAAAGTGTTAAAAAGAAATGGCTTGATAAATTTTCTTTTAGCCAACCCTTACAAGCGAATTTTATAAAACCCAAGCATATTAATAATATTATTGACAAAACAAATACATTAGAAGGTTCAGAGACTATTACGCCATTAGCCCTAGCGGGATTGGCCCTAGAAATAGTTTCTGATGAAAAAAAAGTTATGCCTCCTGTCTTTCGTAGAGCTATAAGGATGATGAGGTAATAATAAATTAAATTTTTATATAATTTATGAAAAACATTTATATTGAACAAGACGAAGAAATAATTTCAGTTGTTGATAAGCTTATTGAATCAAAAAACAGTAGTATTAATTTATTTATTCCTTCGGGAGCGCAGATTTGGCAAAGCTCAATTAATTTAAAATTACTTAAAAGAGAAGTTGATAATTTAGAAAAAGAAGTTAATTTAATTGTTTCGGATGATTTAGGCGCTGAGACGGCTGAAAAAATAGGTTTCGTAGTTAAAAAAGAAGCTGATCTACCAGTAGAAACAATTGAAGAACCCCAGCCTACGCCAGAGGCTTCTGCCTCTTCGGCAGACGAGTCGGCGGGCAAAGCAGAACCTGAAAACGAAAATAAACAAGATATGATTGATTTTCTAGTTGATGAATTAAAACCTGGAAAGAAAACAAAAGAAAAGAATATTATTTTAACTGCTTCAAAACCTAAAGAGTCTAAGCCAAGAATGGCTGATATCGTTAACCCTGCGAATAATACTCAATCTAATTTTTTTGAACGCAAGTTTTTTAAAAAGAAACCAGAACAAAAAATAATTAAGCCAAAAATTGAGAAAAAAGAAGTTAAGATAAGTCAAAAATCAGAACAAGATGTTTTTTTAAATAATAAAGATAATATAACAGAAAGTTATGCTCCCGAAAGATCTTTGAAATGGGCTAAATTTTTAATTATTTTTGCAGTTCTAGCGTTCTTAATAGCTGGATTAATTAGCTATTTAATTTTACCCAAAGCTGAAATTGTTATTCATCCTAAATATGAAGAAATGGAATTTGATTTATCGGTTGTTGGTTCTCAAGATATTTCACAAGTTGATATTAGCTTAAATAAAATTCCTATTCAAGAAATTGAAGTAAGTAAAACAGTTAGTAAAGAATTTGAATCTACGGGAGAAAAGGAATTAAATGAAAAAGCTAAAGGGTTTGTCACTGTTTATAATGAGTATAGTTCCAGCCCTCAAGTTTTAGTGGCCACAACAAGATTTGAATCTTCTAATGGAAAAATTTTCAGAATTCCAGATAAAATTACTATTCCTGGCGCAAAAATAAGTGAAGGTAAAATTATTGCAAGCAGTATTGAAGTAGAGATTTTTGCTGATGAACCTGGCGAAGATTATAATATTGAGTCATCTGATTTTACTATTCCTGGATTTAAAGGAACAGCTAAATATGCTGGATTCTACGCTGAGTCAAACTCTCCAATGACTGGAGGTTCTACAGAGAAAATAAAAGTTGTTTCTTCTGAAGATTTAGAAAAAGCTGAAGAAGGTTTATCCGAAGAAATAAAGAATGAAGTTAGACAAGCTCTTGAAGAACAAATTCCAACAGATTTAAAAACAATAGAAAGCTCTTTAACTGAAGATATTGTTATTATTTCTACCGTTAAAGAAGAAGCTAAAACAGATAAATTTACTTTAGAAATAAAAGCGATTATTAAAGTGCTACTCTTCAAAGAAAAGGATGTTAGAAATTTAATTGATTTAAATGTTATTTCTTTAATTCCTGAAGGGAAAGAGCCAATTTCAAAAACCCAAAAAATTAAATGGGGAGAACCAGTAGTTAGTGACGAAAATGATGAAATTTTATTTGATTTGAATATTAAAGAAAATGTTGCTTGGAAAATGGATATAGACTCATTAAAAGAAAATTTGGTTGGTTTAGATGAAATAGAAGTTAGAAAATATTTATCAAGTCAGACAAAAATACAAGAATCAAAAGTAAGTTTTTGGCCTTTTTGGGTAAATCAGATACCAAAACAGAAAGAAAAAATTGAAATAACTATTGACTAGTTTTTATTTATCGTTTAACATACAAAAGTGATACAATCTCCTAATAAAGAAAAAAATATTCAGGAAGGCATTATATTAGAAAGTCTTCCTAGTCTTACTTTTAAGGTTAAATTAAGTGATGATCGAGAAGTTTTGGCTCGTCTTTCAGGCAAAATGCGTATTCACCACATTCGTGTACTTGTTGGCGATAAAGTCAAAGTTGAATTAAGTCCTTATGATCAGACAAAGGGAAGAATTGTATTCAGAAATAAATAAATGAAAGTACGTGCCTCAGTTAAGAAAATTTGCGCGCATTGCAAAATTGTCCGACGTAAAGGTCGGGTTTATGTTATTTGCAAGAAAAACCCTAAACACAAACAAAGACAGGGTTAGTTTAAATATTATTTTTTTATGCCAAGAATAGCCGGAACTAATGTTCCAGAAGACAAGAGAATAGAAATTGCTTTGACCTATATCTACGGAATAGGGCTTTCTTCAAGTAAAAAAATATTATCTAATTTGAAAATAAATTCAAATACTCGCACAAATAAATTATCAAGTAATGAAATTGATAGTTTAAGAGATGAAATAGAAAAGGAATATAAGGTTGAAGGAGAGTTAAGGCAAGAGAAAATGATGAATATTAAACGGCTTAAAGATGTTAGTTGTTATCGCGGTACTCGTCATATTAAAGGATTGCCAGTTAGAGGTCAGCAAACAAAAACAAACACAAGAACAGTCAGAGGAAATGTTCGTAGAACTGTTGGTAGCGGAAGAAAAAAATCTGCTGATAAAACATAAATTTAAATAAATTATGGGTAAAAAAAGAATTATTAAAAAATCAGAAGAAGAGCTTTTAAAAGAAACAGAAAAAACAGAATCGGCTGAGCAAAAATTAACAAAAGCTATTAAAGTTAAGAACAAAAAAGGAAAAATTGTTCATCTTGAGAAAGCTAATATTTATATCAAATCAACGTATAATAATACTTTGATTACCTTAACTGATCTTCAGGGGAATGTTATAACTTGGGCAAGCGCTGGTTCAGCTGGATTTAAGGGTCCTAAGAAAGCTACTCCATTTGCAGCTTCGCGTGTTGTTGAAATTTTAATGGAAAAGGTAAGAAATTTAAATGTAAGAGAAGCCTTTATTTTTGTTAACGGTGTTGGTAGTGGAAGAGAACAAGCTATTCGCGCTTTGGCTAATCACGGCTTAGAAATAGGTGGCATTAAAGATGTTACTCCATCACCTCATAATGGCTGTCGTCCGCGCAAAGCAAGAAGAGTATAATTTAATCTTTATTATGATAATTAAATCAAAATGTAAAAAATGCAGAAGAGCCAATCAAAAACTTTTTCTTAAAGGTGATCGTTGTGATACACAGAAATGCGCTATGGTTAAAAGACCATATATTCCAGGAGCTCATGGCAAATCAAGAAGGAGAAGATTTTCAGAATATGGTCTTCAGTTAGCTGAAAAACAAAAAATTCGTTATACTTATGGAATTTCAGAAAAACAATTTAAGAGGTATTTTAAAGAAGCAATTGATCAAAAAGGAGATAAGGGTGATTATTTGGTTAAGAAATTAGAAAGTCGTTTAGATAATGTTGTTTTTCGTTTAGGTTGGGCAAAATCTAGAGGATCAGCTAGACAGATAGTGAATCATGGTCACATTTTAGTTAATAAACGTAAAGTAGATATTCCTTCTTATCAAGTAAAAAAAGATGATGTTATAAAAATAAAAGAAAAGAGCAAGAAGCTCGTTCTTTTTAAAGAGTTAAAGACCTTTCTTAAAAAAAGCAAGGCTCCAGATTGGCTTTCTCTAGATAAGCAGAAAATTGAAGGAGTAGTTAAAAGCAACCCTGATTTTGAAGATTTAAAAATAATCGGAGAAATAAATATGATTATTGAATATTATTCAAGATAAATAAATCAAGGACGTTCCTTAAAGCTTTAAGGAACGTCCTTATAATAAAAAAATTATGATTACTTTGCCAAATAAACCTAAAATTATTGAAAAAGAAAAAAACAAGTCTGTTTTTATTATTGATGCTTGTTATCCAGGATATGGAACTACTTTAGGAAATGCCTTTAGAAGAGTTTTATTATCCTCATTGCCTGGAACCGCTATTACGAGTATAAAAATAAAAGGAGTTAAGCATGAATTTTCAACTATTCCTTATGTAATGGAGGATGTTGTTCAGATTATTCTTAATCTTAAGCAGGTTAGAATTAAACTTTGTGTTGATAATAAAGAGCAAATTCCATTAAAAGCATCTCTTAAAGTTAAAGGAGAAAGAGAAGTAAAAGCAGGTGATATTAAAACTACACCCGAACTTGAAATAATCAATAAAGATTCGCATATTGCTACTTTAACTGATAAAAAAGCTGATTTAGAAATAGAAATAGATGTGGAATTAGGTTTAGGATATTCATCTATTGAACAAAGGAAAAGTAAAAAGATAGAAGTTGGCAAAATTGCTATAGATGCTAGTTTTAGTCCTGTGACGAGAGTTAATTCTTCAATAGAGAATGTTCGTGTAGGAAAAAGAACTGACTATGACCGTTTAAAATTTAATATTGAAACGGATGGTTCAATTACTCCTAAAGAAGCATTTTTGAAAGCAGCTAATATTTTAGTTGATCATTATAAAGTTTTTGTTTCTTTGAGCGAAAAGAAGAAAGAAGTAAAAAAGAAAATTGTTAAGAAAAAAGAAAAATCTATTAAGATTAAATCTGTTTCTAGTAAGAAAGAAAAGAAAGAAGATTTAACAAAAACAAGAATAGAAAATTTGAAAATTTCACCAAGAATTATTTCTATTCTTGATGATCTTGGCATAAAAACAGTAGCTGGTTTAACAAGAAAAAGCGAGGATGATTTAAGAAATATGGAAGGCATGGGAGGTAAAGGTATTGTTGAAATTAAGAGAGCTATTGGTAAATTAGGTTTGACATTAAAGTAAATATAATTATGAAGCATTGTAAAAAAGGAAGAAAATTAGGACGCACTAAAGATCAAAAAAAAGCGCTTTTAAAAACCCTAGCTTCTAATTTGATTTTGAAAGAAAAAATAAAAACCACTGAAGCAAAAGCTAAAGAAGTAAGGCCCTTTATTGAAAAATTGATTACCAAGAGCAGAGCGACAGGCGCTACTAATAAGCTTTTAGCTGTTAAACACTTGGCGAAATATTTACCTAAAGAATCTAGAAAAAAAATAATGAAAGAAATAGGTCCGCGGTATCAAGAAAGAGCAGGCGGATATACAAGAATTGTTAAATTGGGCCCACGTAAAACAGATGGGGCTAGAATGGCCATAATTGAATTGGTTAAATAAAAATATGGAAAAACATATCATTGATGCTACAGACAAAATATTAGGACGATTAGCTGTTGAGATAGCTAATTTATTGAGAGGTAAAGGAAAATCTGATTTTGTTCCTTATATGAACAAAGGAGATGATGTTGTTGTTATTAATACAGATAAAATTGCCGTAACTGGACAGAAATTAAAAAACAAAATTTATTATCATCATTCTGGTTATCCAGGTGGAATTAAACAAATAACATTAGAAGAGCTTTTAAAGAAAGATTCAAGAGAAGTAATTAAAAAAGCTGTTTATGGAATGATACCAAAAAATAAATTACGGAAGCAAATTATTAAAAAGTTGAAATTATATAAAGGGAAAAATAAATAATTATGCCAGAAAAGAAAAAAATAATTAAAAAAATAAAAAAAGCTTCAATTAAAAAAACTGTTTCAAAAAAGATTTCTAATGCTGATAAAGAAGAATCAAAGAAATATTTTGAAGCAATTGGACGAAGAAAAAGAGCAACCGCTAGGGTTCGTCTTTTTACTTGTAAACCGTTTGAAGGTGAAAAAGGAAAAATTTTAGTTAATGAAAAACCATATACTGATTTTTTCCCAACAATTGAGCTTCAAAAAACGATTATTAATCCTTTAAAGAAGATGAAATCTTTAAATAGATTTGAAGTGACAATTAAAGTTAAAGGTGGAGGAATAAAAGGACAAGCCGAAGCGATTCGACATAGTTTATCAAGAGCTTTGGTTAAGTTTAATGATGATTTTTCAAAAAAGCTGAAAAAAGCAGGTTATTTGCGTCGCGATCCAAGAAGAAAAGAACGGAAGAAACCAGGACTTAAAAAAGCAAGAAAAGCTTCGCAGTGGAAAAAGAGATAGTAAAAAAATCCTCCTTACAAACAAAGGAGGATTTTTTTTATGTTCTTACTCTAAAGAAATTCCTATTAATTTCTCATCTTTAATTATATAAAGTAATTCATTTTCATTAGAGTAAACTATTTCTTGAGCATCTATCTCCATAATATCAACTATGTTTTTTTCGTCTCGACTATCAAGTTCTATTATCTTTATTTTCGAATTTACTAGAAATATAATATGATTATTTGTTTCATACCAAATAGCCCGTTCAATTTTTTGGCTTAATCTAGTAATTAATTCATACTCGCTAGTTTTTTCATCTTGTTGATTATTATTTAAATAATATATCCATATTTCATTGGGCGTGTAATAAAGCAATTTTCCATTATCATAAGAAAATTGCGCTTGCTGGACATTCTCTTTTATTAATTCAAAGTTCCTTGTTTCTTTATTAAGAATATATAGCTGTTTATTATTGCTTAAAACAGCTATTTGCTGATTATTTGAAACAATAATTTCATATTCTTGATTTTCTGGAAGAGAAGCTGAGCTTATTTGCTCTTGAAAGGAGTTTTCTTTATCTGTCTTATAAATAATAAAACTTGGTTTGTGAATATAGAAAATATCATTAGAAATAATATTTTCTTCAGAAATATATTCTTCTAGTGAAAAATTATCTGGAATTTTTTCATTAATAACTTTAATCTCAGGATTGATTGGAATTAATACAATATCTTTTGCTTCAGTAACAAGTTTTGATTCTATTTTTAATTTCTTTCTCCATTCATAGTATCCTTCTTTGACAACTTTGATTTGGTAATATTTAGGCACTAGTCGTTTAATAAAAACAGGTGTTTCTTCTTTGGGTTTATCATTAATATAGACAGTTGCTTTTTTAGGGACTGATTTTATATATAATCCTCCCGTTAAAACGATTTCTTTTTCCTGCCAATCAAAACTATACCCTAATGAGTATAAAATTATGACAGGGGATATCAGTATAAAAAAAAGAATTATTAAACAGAGAATAATACGACGTGTTTTGCTATTCATACATTAAGAATACATTACCAAAATTGCTCGTCAATCTTGACAAAATGTGATAAATATGTGTAGTATTAATCAGCACTTAAACAATTTAAATCTTTTAAGGAGGAAAAAGAATGAAAAAAGTATCAGTTATTCTTAGTGTATTGGCCGTTTTATCTCTAACAGTGGTTTCGGTTAATTTACTTTATGCTCAAGATATTCAACAGAACGTTCTGTTAGTAGCAGAGACACTTCAAAAGAAGATTGAAAAAACACAGGGAGAATGGTATGTCCAAGATGTATTTTCAGCTTCAAAGAATTTTGTTGTGCTAATTGCCGATCATCATCATATAAGTCGCGTCGGTGATGAATACAATAATATTTTTGATTTAGCTGTTAAATATATAGATTTTATAGGCATAGAGGGTGCGATTTATAAATCAGAAGATTTAACAGATGTTATTAAAAATGTGTCTGTCGAGAATAATCTATTAAACCGGGTTCGTAAATCTGAGAAGAGATTGGTTGGATTAGAAGAAAAAAACTTGTATATCTCTTCGCTATGCGTATTAAAATTGCATAAGGTAATTTCCTTACATCTGGACACTGGGAAAAAGAAAAAAAATTTACCGAAAATAGAAAAAGCAATTAAAATTTGTTATAAGCATATTTCTTTTGTTGATTCTTTGCCTAAATATAATAAAGTAGTATGGAATGATCCTGACAAGATGGATGTTTATCTTGATAGTTTAATGGATGTTATGCAAAGATATGCGATAGATGAAAGGTCAAAAATAGCAATAAAAATTGTTGCTAAAGAATGTTCTAGTAGTAAACAAAATGGTCTAGTAATCTATGGAGCCAAACATATGTCAGGACTTTTGGATGAATTAAAACAAAGGCGAATTTCTTACATTGCCTTAAACAATCATCAAATAGATGGTATCTTGCGTAATTTAGAGAAAGCGCGAGAGATTCTAAATAGAATACAATAAACAATAAAAAAAGGAGGAGAATAATGGAAAGAGAAGTTTTTCTAGTTGGTAGGGTTGAAGAGGGAGCAATGAAGGATATTGGTCAAAAAATTCTTGGATTCTATAATGACAATCCATCCAAAGAGATTACTCTTTATATCACCAGTGATGGCGGTAATCCAAATCTAGCAATAGCATTCTATGATTTTATTAAAATTAAGAATGTATTTCTAGTTACCGTGGCGCTGGGAGAGTGTAATTCATCTGCCTTAACTGTCCTTTTGGCTGGTCATAGAAGAGAATGCACTAAAAACACTCTGTTTTTAGAACATCAATTGACCAGAAGTTATGATAAAGGTGCATCTTTTAATCCTCTTGAAATGATGGCTTTGGCTGAAAATATGAAAAAACTGGCTGAAAGTTTAAGGAGGATTATGGTTAAAGAAACAGGCCAGTCAATTGAAGCGGTAAAAGATCAAGAGAATAAAGAATTGATCATGACCGCGGAGGAGGCAAAAGAGTTTGGACTGATTCATGAAATAATCTAAAAACCATTCAGTGCCTTGGATTCGGAACGAATCTAGGGCACTTTTTTATTCCATATCTTGCCAAGAAGGTTTTGGTGGGTTAACATAAAAATATCATGGAAAGATTTGTTATTAAAGGAGGCAAGAAATTAAGCGGAGAAATTAAAGTTAATGGAGCTAAAAACGCAGCTTTAAAAGTTTTAGCGGCCTGTCTTTTAACTGATAAAGAATGGGTTGTTTCTAATGTTCCGCAGATTGAGGATATTTTTCGTTTATTAGAATTACTGAAAGGAATCGGGGTTGATATTAAAAATGGTTCAAAGGGAGTTTATAGATTAAAAGCAAAAAATGTTCATAGCTCACGTTTAAATTCTGATATTGCTAAAAAACTTAAAGGTTCAATATTAATGACAGGGCCATTGTTAGCTTGTTTCGGAGAAGCGTTTTTATTTCAATCAGGCGGATGTGTTATTGGTCAACGACCACGAGATATATTTTTAGAAGGATTTAAAGCTTTCGGTGCTACAGTAAAAGAAAATAAAAAAACATGTTGTTTAACTGTTAAAAAATTAAAAGGAACTAAATTTGTTTTTCCTTTAATAAGCGTAACAGCTACTGAAACAATGATTCTGACAGCTGTCTTAGCTGAAGGGAAAACGCTTCTAAGTAATGCTGCTTGCGAACCAGAGATTGTTTTTTTAGTTGATTTTTTAAATAAGCGTGGAGCTAAGATTAAGGGAGCTGGTACGCCGTTTATAGAGATTAATGGAGTTAAATCATTAAGTGGTGGACAGTGTAAGATTCTTCCTGATAGAATTGAAGCTGGAAGTTTTGTTATTTTAGGCGCTGCAACTAATAGTCCTATAAAAATTACAGGAATAGAGCCAAGTCATTTAGATGTACTTTGGTTTCTTTTAAAAAAAGCAGGAGTTAACCTAAAAATAGGCAAAGATTTTGTTGAAGTTAAACCGCCGTTTAAAATAAAGGCGACTGACTTGAAAACTCATGAATATCCAGGATTTCCAACAGATTTACAAGCTCCTTTTACCGTTTTAATGACTCAAGCGGAAGGTGTTTCTTTAATTCACGAAACAATTTTTGAAGGACGCTTATTTTATACTGATGCCCTTAATCAAATGGGAGCTAAAATTATTATGTGTGATCCTCATAGAGTGATTGTTCAGGGACCAAGCAAGCTTTACGGTAGGCGTTTAATCAGTCCAGACATTAGAGCTGGTATTGCTTTAGTGATTGCTTCTTTAATTGCTGAAGGAGAATCAGTTATTGAGAATATTTATCAAATTGATAGAGGATACGAAAAAATTGAGGAAAGATTATTAAAAATAGGAGCTGATATAAAAAGAAAAACATAAAAATATGTTTATAAAAAAAATAGGAATTGATTTAGGCACAGCTAATACTTTAGTTTACGTTCCTAAAAAGGGCGTTGTTATTAATGAACCAACTGTTGTTGCTATTTCTTTAGAAAATAATCGTATTTTAGCTATTGGCAGTGAAGCTAAAAAAATGATGGGTAAGGCTCCTGACGTTATTTTTGTTTCTCGTCCCATGAGAGATGGAGTTATTGCTGATTATCGTATTACTCAGGCAATGTTGAAATATTTTATCGGCAAGGCTTTGAATCGTTTACGTTTCTTAAGGCCAGATGTAATGGTTTCTGTTCCAGCCGGGATAACTTCAACTGAGAGAAGAGCTGTTGTTGAAGCCACTGTTAATGCCGGAGCTAAAAATGCCTATATTATTAAAGAGCCAGTTTTAGCTGCTATTGGTGCTGGACTTCATATTAATGAGCCAGTTGGCAATATGATAATTGATATTGGAGGAGGAACCTCTGAGATGGCTGTTATTTCATTAGGAGGTATTGTTGCTTGCGCTTCTGTTAGAGTTGGCGGAGATAAAATAAGTCAAGCCATAAGTGATCATATTCGTAAAAAACATAATTTGTCTATTGGAGAGAAAACATCTGAAATAATTAAAATAAAATTAGGAAGCGCTTTGCCTCAAGAAGAAGAATCATCTTTAAAAATCAAGGGACGTGATTTAGTCGGCGGACTGCCTAAGATAGTTGAAGTTAAAAGCAATGAAATTACAGAAGCAATTTCTGAACAATTAAGAGAAATTGTTAAGACAAGTAAAACTGTTCTTCAATCTACGCCACCTGAATTAATTGCTGATATTATGGATAAAGGAATGATTCTTAGTGGAGGAGGCGCTTTGCTTAGAAACTTAGATAATCTTCTAACTGAATCAACTGGTGTCTCTTGTAGAATAGCTAAAGAACCATTACTATGCGTTGCTAAAGGTACCGGAATGGCTTTAGAAAATTTAGATATTTATAAAAGAAGTATTATGAGTAAGAAGTAATATGATTATTGGAATTAACGCTTTAGCGGCGTTTAAACAACCTCGTACTGGAGTAGAAGAGTATGTTTATCAATTAATTAAGCATTTAACAGAACTTCAAGAATCTAAAAAGCATTCTTTTATTTTATACACCTCAGATAATAGTAATTTTAATTTTCAATTGCCTAATAATTTTGAAATTAGGCGTTTAAAATGGCCTCTGCCAATGTGGACGCAGATTAGATTATCTGCTGAGATGATAAGAAATAAACCAGAGATTTTTTTTATTCCGGTCCATGTTTTGCCTTTGGTGCATTCAAAAAATTCAGTAGTAACAATTCATGGATTAGAATATGAGTATTATCCAAAAATGTATCCTTTAAAACATTTAAAATATTTACGTTGGAGTACAAAATATGCTTTAAAAAATGCTCGAAAAATAATTGCTGTTTCCGAAAATACGAAAAATGATTTAGTTAAGCTTTATGGTGCTAATCCAGAAAAAATTAAAGTAGTTTATCATGGAGTGGAAAAAGGACAGTCCTTTCAAGGGATTAAAGGACAGTCCTTGAAATCACCTTTCATCCTTTATGTTGGCAGGATTGAATTAAAGAAGAATATTACTGGAATTTTAGAAGCATATAAAATTTTAAAGAAAAAATATCAAGTTCCGCATAAATTAATTTTAGCTGGAACGGAAGGATATGGTTCCGAAGAAATTCTTAAAAATGTAAAAAATAATGATATTGTTTTTTCTGGTTATGTTCCAGAAGAAGAAAAAATGTTATTATTTAAAAAAGCAGAAATGTTTATTTTACCTTCTTTTTATGAAGGATTTGGAATGCCAATTTTAGAAGCTCAAGCCGCTAACTGTCCTGTGATAACTTCAAATATTTCTTCTATGCCTGAAGTGGCTGGAGAAGGAGCAGTTTTAATTGATCCAAATGATATTGAACAAATAGCCGAAGCAATGTATAAAATTATTTGCGATAAAGAATTTAAAAAAAGATTGATTCAAGAGGGACAACAGAATCTTAAAAGATTTTCCTGGCAAAAATGCGCTCAAGAAACATCAGAAATATTGTTAGAATAAAAGTATGAAAATAGCTTTGGTACATGATTATTTAATTCGTTTTGGAGGAGCCGAGAGGGTCTTTTTAAATTTGTATAAAATATTTCCTCAAGCTGAAATTTTTACGATACTTTATGACGAAAAGAAAATGGGGAGATATTTTCCCAATGCCAAAATTAATACTTCTTTTTTGCAGAATTTCCCTTTTTCATTAAAAAAACATCGTCTTCTTGCTCCATTCATGCCTACAGCAGTTGAATCGCTTGATTTAAGAGATTTTGATTTAATAATTTCTTCATCAAGTTCTTTTACTAAAGGATTAATTATTAGGCCTAATGCTATCCATATTTGTTATTGTCATAATCCAGCTCGTTTTTTATGGGATTATGCTTCTCAATATGATGGTGGGCCTGCATTTTTTAAAAAACTACTTTTTCATTATTTGCGTATTTGGGATCGTTCAGCTGCTGATCGAGTTGATTATTTTATTGCAAATTCAAAAACAACTGCTGGACGCATTAAGAAATTCTATAATCGTGAGGCAAAAGTTATTTATCCAGCTGTGAATAAAAAAACTTCGCATTCTGAAATGCACGGCCTTATTACTCCTAAACAATATTTCTTAATTGTTTCTCAACTAACTCCTTACAAAAGAATTGATTTAGCGATTGATGTTTTTAATAAATTAGAATTGCCTTTGGTAATTATTGGGCAAGGACGAGATAGAAAGCGATTGCAAAAAATGGCCAAACAAAATGTAAAATTCCTTGGTTGGCAATCAGATAAAACTGTCAGACGATATTTTCAAAATTGCACTGCTTTTATTTTTCCCGGAGAAGACGATTTTGGGATGGCGCCAGTTGAAGCAATGCTTTTTGGCAAGCCGGTTTTAGCTTATAGAAAAGGGGGAGTTACCGAAACTGTTTTAGAAGGCATTAGCGGGGAATTTTTTGATGATTTAGCAACTGAATCTTTAGCAGATGGAGTTCGTCGTTTAACGATGAATATCCATAATTATAGCCCTCTGGTTATTAAGAAAATAGGAGAAAAATTTTCTCAGGAAAAGTTTGAAAAAGCTATTAAGGAATTTGTGATAGAGGTTGTTGAAAATAATCGGTTATGATAAAATTACAATATGAGCACAATTATTGGGCATCAGCGTATTTTAGAATTTTTTAAAAAAAGTGTTAAAAATAAGCGATTAGCTCATGCTTATTTATTCACTGGACCAGCTCATTTAGGTAAAAAAACATTTGCTTTAGAGATTATTAGAATGCTCACAGGAGGAGAGATTGATATGGCTGTCCATCCTGACATCCTTATTTTAGAACCAAAAATAATTGAAACAGAAAAAGGTGTAAAAAAAGAATCAGAAATTAGTATTGATCAGATAAGAAAAGTGCAACATCAGTTTAGTATGTTTCCATATAGAGCTTCATATAAGATAGCTTTAATAAATCAGGTGGAAAAGATGACTTCTCAGGCTAGCAATTGCATCTTAAAAACTTTAGAAGAACCAAATAGCAAAACAATTTTAATTTTAATAACGTCTAAATCAGAATTAATTCTGCCGACTATTGCTTCGCGTTGTCAAAAAATTAATTTTTTGCCAGTTGCTGAAAAAGAAATAGAAGAAGGATTAAATGTTAATCTTCAGGATGACAAGTTAAGGCAGATTATTCGTCTTTCAAATGGTCGTCCTGGTATGGCAATTCAATATATAGAGGATAAAGAATTATTTGAAAATAAAGATAAAATTATTGCTCAATTAGAAAATCTTTTAATTAATAATATTAATGAGCGATATAAATATGCCGAAAACATGTCAAAAGATATTATTGAGGCTCAGAAAACTCTTAATTATTGGCTTTTCTGGTTTAGAGATTTATTATTAATGTCTGTTAATTGTTCTGAGCTAGTTATTTATAATAATATTGAGAAATATAATAAATGTTATTCATTACCTAAATTAAAAAAAATTATACAAAGAATTAAAGAAACAAAAATAATTTTAAGAAATTCAAGTTTAAATGCCAGATTAGCCCTAGAAGTTTTAATGTTAGAATTTTAAATAAAGATATGTATAAAAAATTAATTGATAATTTAAAAATTGATTTTAACAAAACGATAGAATATCTTAAGAGTGAATTAGGAAGCTTGCAGGCTGGCAGAGCTACGCCAAATTTAATAGAAAATTTAAAAGTAGATTGCTATGGTCAAGAACTTCCTATAAATCAATTGGCAGCGATTAGTGCTCCTGAACCTAGATTGATTATTATTAAACCGTGGGATAAGGAAATTATTAATAATATTAATTCAGCTATCAGGGATTCAAAATTAGGATTAAATCCAATAGCTGAAGAAGAGTTTATTCGTGTTAATATTCCGGCTTTAAATGAAGAGAGACGAAAAGAATTAGTTAAAATTGTTCAAGAAAAAACAGAAGAATGTCGTATTAGCGTTCGTAGAAATCGTGAAAATATTTGGAAAGAAATTCAAACAATGGAACAATCAAAAGAAATTTCTGAAGACGATAAATTTAAAGCTAAAGATGAATTACAAAAAGTTGTTGATGAGTATAATAAGAAAATAGAAGAAATTAGCACAAGCAAAGAAGAAGAAATAATGACTATTTAAAATATGTTTTTAACTATTGTTGTATTTATTTTGGTATTCTCATTAATTGTTTTTGTCCACGAAATTGGTCATTTTGTTATGGCTAAGCGGGCCGGAATAAAAGTAGAAGAATTTGGTCTTGGTTTTCCACCAAGAATTTTTAGTTATAAAAAAGGAGAAACAGTTTATTCTTTAAATCTCTTTCCGATAGGCGGTTTTGTTAAAATTCATGGTGAAGATGGCAAGAAAAAGGATGACCCTGACAAAGAAAGAGCTTTTTATAGTAAATCAATATGGACGCGTGCTAAAATATTGACAGCTGGGGTTGCCATGAATTTCTTGTTAGCCGCCGTTCTTTTAAGCTTAGGATATTGGATTGGTTTGCCAGCAATAACTGGCGATGATCAAACAGTTGATGCTAAAATTCAAATTGCCGATGTTGTTTCTGCTTCGCCAGCTGATCAAGCAGGAATAAAGATGGGAGATACAATAAATGCATTCAAACTTGGACAAGAAACTATTAATATTTCTAATATAAGCCAAATGCAAGAATTTGTTGATGAGCATAGGGGAGAAGAAATAATAGTAGTAATTAATAGAGGTAATCAAGTTTTAGAGAAAAATATAACTCCAAGAGTTGTCCATTCTGAGACAGAAGGACCTTTGGGCGTTGGATTGGTTAAAACGGCAATTGTTTCTTATCCGTGGTATAAAGCATTGTATAAGGGGTTTCTAAGCACAATTCAATTAACCTATATGATTGTTATTGCTTTAGGCACTCTTCTTTGGCATTTAGTTATGTCTGGAAAATTAGCAATGGAAGTAGCTGGTCCAGTTGGAATTTTTGACTTAACAAATCAAGCAACCCATCTTGGATTTATTTATATCTTACAATTAACTGCTATTTTAAATATTCATTTAGCGATTATTAATATTTTGCCTTTCCCAGCTCTTGATGGTGGCCGGTTGCTTTTTCTTGCGATTGAGAAAATAAAAGGATCTCCAGTTAGTGGTAAAATTGAAGGAATTGTTCATACCTCTGGTTTTGCTTTATTAATCTTATTAATGATTGCTGTCACTTGGCAGGATATTGCCAAGTTATTTTGATTATATTTATATGTTAAATAATATTCTTGGAATTTTTTCAAAAGATGTTGGGATAGACCTTGGCACAGCTAATATTTTAGTTTATGTCAAAGGAAGAGGCATCGTTATTAATGAGCCATCGGTTGTTGCTATTAACCAAAAAACAGGGCAAATTTTATCAATTGGACAGGATGCTAAAAAAATGGTTGGTCGAACGCCAGGACATATTATTGCTTCTCGTCCATTAGTAGCTGGAGTTGTTTCTGATTTTGAAGTTACTGAACAAATGTTAAAATTTTTTATTGATAAAGTTCATAAAGAAAGTTTTTCTATTTTACCTAGACCAAGAGTTGTTATTGGTATTCCTTCAGGAGTTACTGAAGTAGAAAAAAGAGCTGTTGAAGATGCTACTAGAAATGCTGGAGCCAGAGCAGTTTATTTAATTGAAGAGCCAATGGCGGCTGCTATTGGGATAAGACTTCCAGTTCAAGAGGCAGCTGGCAATATGATTGTTGACATTGGAGGAGGAACTACCGAAGTAGCTGTAATATCTTTAGGCGGCATTGTTGTTAGTCGTAGTTTAAGAACGGCTGGAGATAAGTTAAATGAAGATATTATTCAATATGCCAGAGAAGAATTTAATCTTCTTTTGGGTGAAAAAACAGCAGAAGATATTAAGATTAATATTGGTTCTGCTTATGAGCTAGATGAATTATTAGAAACATCAATGCGTGGTCGTGATATTGTGACTGGTCTTCCCAAGGAGATAATAGTTAATGATAATCAGATTAGGAAAGCGTTAAAGCGTTCAATTAAATCTTTAGTTGATTCTATAAAAAGTGCGGTTGAAGAAACCCCTCCTGAATTAGTAGCTGATATTATGCGTCGTGGAATTTTCTTAGTTGGCGGAGGCAGTTTATTGCGTGGTTTAGATAAATTAGTTAGTGAACAAACTGAAATGCCTGTTAAGCTCGTTGAAGACCCTTTAACAGGGGTTGTCAGGGGAACAGGAGTTGTTTTAGAAGATATTGATGCTTTAAGGGATGTTTTAGTGACTACTCAATATGAGGAGCCTCCTAAATAAATTAAACTAACAAATTATTATGAAATCTTTTAAAAATATTTTTAATCCATTACGCATTATTTCAATTGTTTTCTTTACTTTATTATTTTTATTTATAGCTGTTTTTATTTATTTAATGTTCGGTTCTGTTGAACAGAATTCAGAAATTAATTTTGGAGTTACCTTTAGTCAAGTATCTGCAGAGGAAATGGATATTGATTGGCAAGAAGCATATATTAGCATTCTTGACGATTTAGGAGTTAAAAAACTGCGCTTAATTGCTTATTGGCAGAAAATTGAACCAAATAAAGGAGAGTATTCCTTTAATGATTTAGATTGGCAGATTAATGAAGCAAAAAAAAGAGGCGCTGAAGTTATTTTAGCTGTTGGAAGTAAGCTCCCTGGTTATTCAGAATGCTATATCCCGGAGTGGTCAAAAGAATTAAATGAAGAAGAAAAACAAGAAAGCGCTTTATTGTTCCTAAAAGAAGTTATTAATCATTATAGTTCAGAGGAGATAATAAAATCTTGGCAAATTGAAGATAATCCTTTTCAAAAAATCTCTCAAGAATGTGTAAAAATAGATAAAGAATTCTTAAATAAAGAAATTTCTTTGGTCAAAGAATTAGATTTTGCAAGAAAACCAGTCATGCTTACGGTTAGTGGTGAATTGAATAATTGGTTCAGGCCTGCTTTAATATCAGATGATTTAGGGATATCTGTTTATAGGAATAATTGGACTCAGTATTGGGGATATTTTAAATATCCAATTAAACCTATTTTTTATAAAAAAATGGCTAGTTTAGTTAAATTTTTTACAGAAATAGATAATATTGTTATTATTGAGCTCCAAGCGGAACCAAAAGGCTCAAAATTAATTAGCGAAATGTCTTTTGTAGAATGGAATAGGTCAATGGATTTGGATAAGTTTAAAGATACAGTTGATTATGTGAGTAAAACTGGTTTTGACGAGGTTTATTTTAAAGGTGCTGAATGGTGGTATTATCTAAAAGGGGAAGGTAATAATTCTTTTTGGAGTGAAGCAAAAAAACTTTGGTCTGAATAATTATGCCTGAACTTCCAGAAGTTGAAACAATAAAAAGGCAATTGAATAGAAAGATTAAAGGAAAAAAGATTAAGAAAGTTGAAGTTTATTTTCCTAAACTTGTTAAATATCCTTTAAAAAAATTTAAAGATTTAGTTAGGGGAGTAAAAATAAATAATATTAGTCGTCGGGCAAAGCTTTTAATTTTTGAATTATCTAATAATTATTGTTTAGTTATTCATTTAAAATTAAGTGGACAAATAATATTAAACGGACAGAAAAGCAAGCATACTCACCTTGCTTACCATTTTACCAATGGAGACATATTACTCCATAATGATTTAAGAAAATTCGGTTTTGTTAAGGTGATTCCTAAAGATAAATTAGCTAGTTTTTTTATTAAAGAAAAATTTGGTCCAGAACTATTATCTCAAAAATTTACATTAGAATTATTTAAAGAAATAATATTAAAAAGAAAAAAGTCGAAAATAAAATTACTTTTAATGGATCAAAAGTTTATTGCTGGTATTGGTAATATTTATTCTGACGAAATTCTATTTTTTGCTAAAGTTCTTCCTTTAAGAATAACCGGAACTCTCACGAGCTCAGAAATTAAGAGAATTTTTAAAGGAATAAAAAAAATTCTGCCGGAAGCCATAAAAAAACACGGTACTTCAAGTAGGGATTATTTTGATGCTTATGGGAAAAGAGGGAATTATCTTTCTTTAATAAAAGTTTATCAACGAGAAGGCGAACCTTGTCTTCTTTGTAAAACAAAGATAAAAAGAATTAAGATGGGCGGTCGTTCAGCTCATTTTTGTTCCAAATGCCAAAAATAATTTGTCTTTGTCATTCTGAGTCAGCAGACGAAGAATCTTTTGATGTCATTCCCAACTTGATTGGGAATCTAGATTGATTTATCACTGGATTCCCGCTTTCGCGGGAATGACAATAGAATTAGATCCTTCGCTTGCTAGCTCAGGATGACAGGTATGTGTCCAAAATAAAGTTTCCAAATAATTTTTTATGGGGGGCAGCTACTTCAGCTCATC